>ERZ827181.29-NODE-29-length-205825-cov-16.414735_pt1 | contig 205825 bp, 165 predicted proteins | sample MGYA00519778_ERZ827181 | MGnify/ENA primary metagenome ERZ827181 (study PRJEB31778, sample SAMEA3449273) | human gut metagenome | biome: human gut; feature: human-associated habitat; material: faeces | place: United Kingdom | collected 2010/2012 ...
AGTGTATGGGTGTGCAAAGTATATTTCACTCCTTAATTTTTTACTTATATCTTCGTGATAAGCAAACTCCTTGCCGTTATCAAAGGTTATCGTTTTCACATTCATTCCGCGCAACAACTTTATTACTCCATTTTTCGTAGCTTTCGCATCCTTCCCCGACAAGTAAGTTGCACATAGATACTTGCTTCGCCGCTCTACCAGCGTCAGTATCGCACCCTTGTGATTTTTGCCCATTATCAAATCGCCTTCCCAACCTCCAAATCTAGATCTTTCCGCCACTATCTCGGGTCTGTTTTCTATGCTCACTCTGTTACGAATTTGTCCCCTATAATCTTTTATACCATATTTCTTGCGCCGCTTCTTAAAAAATAGATATCTGTACAACGTTCCTCCTAATTGACGCTCACGCTCAATATAATTGTAAATAGTCTGGTGCGATATCTTCTTGTCAAAACAAACCGATGATATGGTTTCTGGAGACCATTTCTTCTTTAGAAAAGTTTCTAAAATATCAGCTTCTTTCTCTCCTATTAGATATCTTTTAGGCTTGAGCAATAATCGCAAATACGTTCGCATAAACGCTCTGCCATGCGTGTAAACGCCTTCGGCTCGATTGCGCGATAATTCGCGGGATATGGTAGATTGCGATACTCCTATCGCATTTGCTATCTCCGATTGCGTTTTTTAGCTTTACACATGTTCTCTATTACTCTTCTATCGTCATACGTTAGACGGCGGTATTTCGGTTTTGTCATAGTGCTTTTCTTGGTCTAAAAACATCTACTCTACATTCCCTAAGCCGCTTGTTTAACTCCTTTAGCTTTTATGCACTGGAGATTTTAATTCGCGATATGGCAAAACGCGTTCCATTTTTATTTTCAATTCCGCTGCTCGGGATTCTCGCATTTCACCTGATATGCGAGAGCATGGTCATACCGATTCTCATACCGACCCTCATAGATGCCGTATCCGAAACCCACGATATGCTTCCGGGATTCTCGCCCGCCGCGAGAAAGCTCGTTTACGGCATAGTGCTTTCGGTTTACCCGATTGCCCTGTTTTTTTGCGCGCCAATTATAGGCGCGCTGTCGGACTCGATAGGCAGAAAGCGCGTATTGCTTGCAACCCTCATCGGGGCGATGCTCGGGTGCGCCGCTCAAGGGGTTGCGATGGAAATACTCAGCGTTTGGATATTGGCTATCGGAAGAATTGCGGTTGGCGTCACTGCTGGGGTTGACGGAACGATACAGGCGGCACTAATCGAAAAATGCTCCGGCAAAGACCAGAAGAATTTTTACCTCGGCGCAACTCTCCTTGCGATGAGCCTCGGGCTTATGCTCGGCCCGGCGTTCGCGGCGCTGTTTATAGACGAAAAGGCGTCGGCGCTTACATGGAGCCTGCCGTTCTTCATAATGGCGGCGCTGTTCGCGGTGTCGGCCGCAGTCTTGTGCTTTTCAATGAAAGAGCCCGCCGCCGCAAAAAGCCGCAAATTATCGCAGATAGACTGGCTCGGAGGCCTGCGCGACCTCCGCAAACTTATGGACTCCGGGAAATCCAGGAGACTTATTGCGATATTCTGCCTAAACCAAGTTGGCGCGGGCGCGTTTTTTGCGGCCGTCCCTCTTGTATTGGAATCTTCCGGCGGATTCTCCCCGAGGGAAATCGCGGCGTTCCTTTCGGCGGAGGGAATTTTCTCCGGCGCGGTCTTTGCATTTTTTGGGCCGATGCTCCTTAAACGTACTTCCCTTAAAAACGCGCTTGTAATAGGGCTGTCGGCAAGCGTTGCTACGATAGCGGTTCCGCTCGTCTCGGACAACTATTTCGCTCTTTGGTCGATAACCATATTGCAGGCAGCCGGATTCGGGATAACCTATTTCACAACGCTTGCAATATTCTCAGAAAACGCGCCCGACGGAAAAAGAGGGTGGGTTTTGAGCGTTCTATCTTCGCTATGGGGGCTTACCATGGGCGGGGGATTGGCTCTATGCGGGGTCCTCGCGGGGATTTCAAACGCCACATGCGTTTCGGCGTGCCTTATGCTTTGCGCGGCGGCGCTCTTCATTTCACGAAAAACCTCCGTGTGATTCGGAAGTTCTCCCCTATTTTTTGCGAAGTATCCGTTTACGTTTGACTTGCCGGCAAAGGTCCGATAAGCGTCGTAATTTATGAAAGGTTTTTACAGTTTATTGGTGGGGGCAATATTTTCGGCGGCTGGCGCGTATGCCCAAGAAAAAGTATTTTCCGAAAACTTCGATTCGTCCGACGATATTGCGACGGTCAACGCATTTGGGGATTTCAAACTGGACTCGTCTTCCGCTGCCGCGGCCGGCTCCGGAAAATCGCTTAGGATAAGCACAATCGGCAAAAAGATGGGCGACTGGCCCCTTGCGGCAAGATTTCCAGTATCTGGGATAGACGGCGGGCAAACAGTGACCGTAAAATTTTCGTACGTCATACTTGGCGGCAATATAAACTACGCCATTGTCTGGGCCGACGGGAAAAGGTGCGCTGAAATGACGTTTTCCGGCAAAAAGGGAACGCGCGGGCAAGTATTTATGCGCGCAAATATCCCAGCCGGCAAAAAGGGGCGCGTTGCGATAACCTCAGCAAAAGGGGCTGAAATTGCGATAGACGACATAGAAATTGTCTCGGTTCCGACTTCGTGGCTGGACGACCCGAAAGAATTTTTTACGGGAATGAAATTTCTGCCAAACAACCCCGTGTTCGCCAAGCCCGACGATCCAATCTTTTCCATGAGCCGCGAGGAATTTTTCCCGTTCATAGACGAATACGGGCAATTCAAGCACCGCGATTGGGAAGACAAAATCCATAGCGATGCCGACTTCCAGACCCAGAAAGAAAAGGAAAAGCAATTTAACGCAAAACTCGCCAAAATCCCGCACCGCAGCCAATACGGCGGCTTTAAGGACGACTCCCTAAAAGTGGAAGGTACCGGCAGGTTCAGGCTCGACAAAATAGACGGCAAATGGGCCTTCCGCGACCCCGACGGCTACCCGTTCTGGTCGCTTGGTGTAGACTGCGTGAGCGCAAAGGACCCGAGCGGCTCAACTGCGATTACAGGCCGAGAGCACTATTTTGAAAAGATTGACCCAAAATACATCTCTGGCGGCGCGCGCCTTTACGACACTAAAAAAGGCGAGTACAGCAAACCCCAGCAAACGATTAATTTCAACAGGCGCAATTTCGACAAAAAATACGGGAATATGTCGGAAGATGAGCAAGTCGCGCTAATCGAAAACCGCCTCCGCTCGTGGGGATTCAATTCAACGGGGGCGTGGAGCAACGAGCGTCAAATTCAGAAGGCAAAAATTCCGTACTGCGTAATGTTGGGCAGCGCCCGCCCAGTTTACTTGGCGCCCGAAAACAAAAACCTGAAACTCGACCTGTTTTGGACAAAGTTCCCCGACTACCTACACCCGGACTTCGCAAAAAATACAAAGGCAAATGCCGCCAAAAAAGCGGATTTGATAAACTCCCCGTACTGCATTGGAGCGTTTGTCGACAATGAACTTCCGTGGCAAGGCAAAGAAGGGCTAATCGGGCGCGCACTGCTAAGCTGCCCCGCCGACCAGCCAAGCAAAATTGCCTTCCGCGATATCCTCAAAAAGAAATACTCGGACATATCAGCCCTAAACAGCGCGTGGAAAGCCGACTACAAAGATTGGGACGACTTCCTCGCCCGCAAGGATTTCGACACCACCTGCGACGCCGCCCAGGAAGATTTTAAGGCGATAGAAAAAGCCATAACCGACGCCTACTTCAACGCCTGCCGCGCCGCCGTAAAATCCGTAAATCCCGACGCCCTGTATCTCGGTTGCCGCTTCGGGTTCGGCTGGCTCAATAAGATTGTCATAACCGCGGCCTTCGAGAAGTGCGATGTCGTGACCTACAACATATACAACGACACCCCCAATGTCCTAAAAACAAGGCTCTACGAAGGCATAGAGGACAAGCCCGTCATGATAGGCGAATTCCATTTCGGCGCGGGCGACCGCGGCAATTTCTGGGCGAGCCTATGCCCGAAAAGTTCGAGCAAAGAGCGCACGAAGTCTATGAAGAGCTATTTAAAAGACGCAATAAAATCCCCGATGATAATCGGCGCCCACTGGTTCCAATACGCCGACCAATACACGACCGGCAGATTCGACGGCGAAAACGGCGCTCTCGGGTTTGTCGATATTTGCGACACTCCAAAATACGACATGGCCGCCGCCATGAACGAGATGTCGCGCAAAATGTACAGGCTAAGATTCGGAAAGTAGCAGCTTTATATTGCAAATTCTTATGCGCGCCGCGGATTTCTCCCGCGGCGTTTTTTTTAGCGCAAAATTCGCTTGCGCTCCTGCGGGCTATGGCAAGCGCAAATCTACACCGCGCGCGGATTTTTCACCGCTCCCGAAATTTTTCCGAAGCGGCAATCTTGCGTTTTTTCGCCAATCCGCCTGAGGCTCAAATTTTATGGGAAAAATGCAAATTTTTTCCGGACGCGTTTTTGTTGGCGCGCGGATTTTTCATTCGTTGTACTAGCGTTTAAGATACCGCAACGCCATTGCGCATTTCCGGCTTGGGCGGCGGAAAGAAATTAGGCTATAAAAACTTATCCGCAAGGGCGGGCGGCGAAGTTTACAGTTAACCATATTTTAAAAACTATACTTTTGACTTTCCACCGTTTTTAGGAGAAAAAGGATATGTTAACACATCTCTTTTAACAAAAACGAAAATACATATGAAATTACTAAAAAAGACATCTTTTGCCATAGCGGCGTTTGCGACCGCATCGGCGGCTCTTGCTGGGACACAAAAGTTCCCGAGATCGGAAGCGGAAGACACCGACAAGCTGATGAGCAAGGAATACTGGGCCATATGGAACCCAGAAGTACAGAAAAAAATAGACGCGGAAATCGAAAAGAACCGCAAGGCAGACGCCGTCGTAAACCTCGGCGAAGCGGCTCCGGGCGGCGACGTGAAAGTCGAGCAAATCAAGCACGACTTCATATTCGGCGCGCACATTTTTAATTTCAACCAGCTCGGCTCATACGAACGCAATAAGAAATACCGCGACTTGTACGGAGAACTCTTCAACTCTGCGACAGTCGCCCTCTACTGGAAAAAGCTTGAAATGGAGCCCAACCGCCCCCGCTTTGTCGAGGAATACTGGGATACCGAAGAATATTGGAACAACTGCAAAAACCCAAAAGAACAGCCGCACTGGCGCAGACCCGCGCCGGATCCGGTAATCGAGTACTGCAACAACCGCGGGATAAGAATCCACGGTCACCCGCTCGTTTGGGGCAACCAAAGGTGGCACTATCCGGATTGGATACGCCAATACCTCTCGAAAGAGGAAAAGAAGAAATTCCCCAACCTCGGGATGTACGGCGAAGAAAATAAAGCCCTTAGAAAACTGCCGCAGGCGGAAGCCGACAAGCTTCTCGGAAATATCGGCGAAAAAATAGGCGAGCTCTATGAAAAGCGCGTCGCCGAAATAGCTGAAAGATACGCCGGCAAGATACACAGCTTCGACGTCGTAAACGAATCCGCCACCGACTATTCACTCGGTTTGCTGGTGCCCGGCTCAAAAGTGACCCGCAGCACTTACGGGATAATGCCCGGCGACTACGCATTCCACGCGTTCAATATCGTCCAGAAGCACCTCCCGACAAATACTGCTTTCAATATCAACGACTATAAGACGGACGACCACTACGTCGCGCAAATAAAAGATATGCAAAAGCGCGGCGCAAGAATCGACATCGCCGGAATGCAAATGCACCTCTTCAACCCGAAAGAATCCGCAAATATCGCGGCCGGTAAAAAAGTGCAGACCCCCGACCACGTATTGGGCAGCATGAACAGAGTAGCGAAGACAGGCCTTCCGATACACATGAGCGAAATTACCATTACAGCCCCCGGAACGACTAAGCGCGACTGGGACATTCAGGCGGTCATCGCCCAGAATCTCTACCGCGCATGGTTCAGCCACCCGAACGCTATGGGCATTACATGGTGGAATGTAGTTGACGACTGCGGCGCGCCCGGCGAACCGTCGTACTCCGGCATTTTCACGCGCGACATGCAGCCGAAATCGGCATACTACGCCTTAAACAACCTAATCAACAACGAGTGGAAGACAAAGCTCACCGTAAAGCCCGACGACAGCGGAAAAATCTCCTTCCGCGGGTTCAAGGGTACGTACAAAATCTCATGGAAAGACAAGTACGGCAGAGACCGGGAAATGCTCTACCACTTGAAATAATCCCCTGTATTAAGGCGGCGCGCTTAAAAAGCTGCGCTGCCTTTTTTTATAGGCAATGCAAACAAAAACTCCGCGAATGAAAAATATTAGCAAAACCATTTTACTCGCATCTATCGCCGCAACCGCGCTAAATATGGGCGCCGTTTGCGAAGCATCGAACTCCATAAAAATCCCAAGAAGCCAAAGCGAAGACACCGAAAAAATCGTCACCCCGCAATACTGGGAAAAATGGACTCCTGAAGTGCTCAAAAAGATAGACGCAGACATCGAAAAGAACCGCAAGGCAGACGCCGTCGTAAATCTCGGCGAAGCGGCTCCGGGCGGCGACGTGAAAGTCGAACAGCTCAAGCACGACTTCATATTCGGCGCGCACATTTTCAACTTCAACCAGCTTGGCGCGCACGAGTACAACGAAAGGTACAAGAGGGCATACGGCGAGCTTTTCAACTCCGCCACAGTGCCCTTTTACTGGAGCGATTTTGAGACGCAACCCGGCAGACCCCGATTTGCAGAGGAATACCGCGACACCGAGGAATTTTGGAACAAGTGCAAAAATCCGAAAGACCAACGCCATTGGCGGCGACCGGCGACCGACCCGATAGTAGAATTTTGCAACAAAAAAGGCATACGCGCGCACGGGCATCCGCTCGTATGGACAGGGTTTTTCGCGTGGTGGATATATCTTGAAGAAATCCCAAAGGAAAAGCTAGCGCTTTATAGAAAAGTCAACCGCGATAAAAAGCCCGGGGTATATCCGTTCCAGAAGCTCACCCAAGAGCAGGCGGAAGAGATGTTCGGCTCAGTCGGGGAGACGATACGGGAAATTACCGAGCGGCGCTTTAAACAAATCGCGCAAAGGTACGGAAATAGAATACAAAGCTGGGACGTAGTAAACGAATCACAAAAGGACTACATCGCAGGCGTCTTGATTCCCGGAACGCGGGTCACAAGAAGCCACATAGGGCTATTGCAGGGCGACTACGCATTCCACGCCTTTAACGCCGCCCAAAAGTACCTTCCGACAGATGTCGCGCTCAATATAAACGACTACATTTGCGCGGAAAAGTACGCCGAGCAAATTGCGGAGCTCGAAAAGCGCGGCGCGAGAATCGACATAACCGGCGTGCAGGAGCATGTATTTAACTATCGTGAGCCCAAAAAGATTATGGCGGGCGAGTCGTTTATCAGCCCTGAGGCACTTCTCAAAAGACTCAACGACACCGCAAAATCGGGGCATAAAATACATATTAGCGAAGTGACAATCACCGGCAACGACGATTCCCCAAAATCGCGCGCGCGCCAAGCCCTGTACGCTGAAAACCAGTACAGGCTATGGTTTAGCTATCCAAATGTAATGGGCATTACATGGTGGAACACCGTCGACGATTGCGGTATGAAAAACGAGCCCTCCCATTCGGGTATTTTTACGCGCGATATGCAGCCGAAGCCCGTTTACCATGTTCTCGACAACCTCATCAATAAGGAGTGGAAAACAAACCTCACAGTAAAGCCCGACTCCGACGGAAAAATTTCCTTCCGCGGTTTTAGGGGGACGTACAAAATTTCATGGAAAGACAAGTACGGCAGAGACCGCCAAATGCTCTACCATCTGAAATAGCCCTAATAAAAAAACAGAAAAAACCGCAATCGCCCCGCGGCGGTCGCGGTTTTTTTATGCGCATAAAACTGCACAACGCACTGCGGATAAATAAAGTTTTTTACAGTATGCCCAGATACGCGGATAAACTGCATTGCCTGCATCGCGCGGAATATAAAGCGCTTCCCATATCGCGGTTAAAAGAACAACATTTTTTGTCTCGAGCTTAGGAATGAAAAACGTTCTTTGCACTATGCGGCGATACGGACACACTGGAAACGAACCGCCTTCATAGCGCGGTGTACAATGAGCATTGCTTGAAGCTTACCAAGAAATGGAAAATATGTGATATTACAAAAGGAGGCTGCAAAACATATTGCTGTATGCGGCGGAATAAATGCGCTTTTTACAAAGGCAAAAAACCACCGGCTTGGCGGCGGCACATTTTACTTTTTTTATCCCTCCAAAACCTGCCATAGGGAATAAAAAATATTGCGCGCCATTAAATACGTTTTATGGCTTCCAGAATTTTCTTATGTGGCGCGACAAATCCGCCTCGGAATCCAAAGCGGACTTTCCGTAAATCCAATCCGCAAAGTTTTTAGAAAAGTACGGGCACAGCGCAAAGCCTTTTGAACCGAATCCGTTAAACGACAGTATGTCGGGCTCAGTAGGGTGGACGCCCAAATGCGGCCGGGTAGTGGCGGTGCAAGGCCTCACGCCCGCCCTGCAATCGACAACTTCAACCTCTATATCTGTCTTAAACATATTTGCCAAAATTTTTAAAAGCTCCGCCCGAGCCGCCGGAGTTGGATTGCAGTCGAGATTTTCCCTGTCCCACGTCGAGCCCAGCCTAAATGTATCGGCACCGTTTTTCATTATCCAGCCGCCCCTGTGGACAATGTGCTCCGGGATTGCCTCTGCGGATTTAAGCGTAAGAATTTCACCCTTGGCGGGACGGTACGGAAGCCAGGAAAAATACGGATTTTTGACGGCCTTCCAACCCTCGCAGAAAATTATTTTTTTGTATTTTACCCCGCCGTAAATATGGCGCCGGACGTCGAGATTTGAGAAGTCGAACGCTTCTGCCCGCAAAGCCCCGCGCTCCATAAAATATTTTCTGAATGCCGCCATTGCGGCGGGCGGCTCGACCCACGCGGAGCGGCCTATAAAATGCGCCCCGAAAGAGTCGTCCAAGTTTCCGAACGATTCCCCTTTCGGAGGCTCCGACATAAACGCGGCGTATTCGGCGTCGAGGGCGCGCGTTCGCCATAGCTCTGCCTCTTCCGCCGACTTGCACAGTTGGAGAATTTTTCTGTCGTGAAAAAATACGCCGCCAATCCGCCTTTCGAGCGCCCGATAAAAATCCCGCGCGTACGGGTGCGCCACCGCGCTGCGCCAGCTTTTTACGAGCCTCTTGCCCGTTATCGGGTTTATAACGCCTGCCGCGACGGTACATGCTGCCGACTTCCAGCCGTCGTCGTACACTATTGTGCGCGCGCCGCGCTCCAAGAGCTCATAAGCAAGGCAAGAGCCCGCTATGCCCTGCCCCACGACGATAAAATCAATCTCAGGCGTCAAAGGCATCAAAACAACTTCCCTTGGCTGTCGCCGCCGCCAATGAGGCCTATCGCCTGCCACGCCTTGTCTGTCATGACTCTTCCCTGGGGTGTTCTGCGAATGAATCCCTCCTGAATAAGATAGGGTTCGTGGACTTCCTCCAAAGTGTCGGCCTCTTCGTTTACGGCGACTGCTATCGTCCCCATTCCGACTGGACCGCCGTTGTAATTGCGCGCCATTACAGTCAGCATGCGCTTGTCCATTTCATCGAGCCCGTTGGAGTCGATTTCAAGGAGTTCGAGCGCGGCAACGGCGCATTTGCGCGTTATCTTGCCGTCGGAGCGCTCCTGGGCGTAGTCGCGCACGAAGCGCACAAGGTTGTTTACGATTCGGGGCGTGCCGCGCGCGCGCCGCGCTATCTCTTCGGCGCCGCCCTCGTCTATTGGCACGTCCAAGAGCCCGCAGGTGCGCTCAACTATCGCCATTAAGTCGGCGCGGGAATAGTAGTCGAGCCTCGTTTGAAGCGTAAAGCGGCTGCGCAAGGGCGACGTCAAAAGCCCCGTGCGGGTTGTAGCCCCAATTAGGGTAAATTTGGGGACATTTAGGCGCACGCTTCTTGCGTTCGGCCCCTGGTCTATCATTATGTCTATCCTAAAATCCTCCATCGCCCCGTAAAGGAACTCCTCAACGGTGCGGGATATTCTGTGGATTTCATCTATAAACAGTATGTCGCCCTCCTGCAAGTTGGTGAGCAGGCCAGCCAAGTCGGACGCCTTTTCTATCACCGGCCCGGAAGTCACCCTTATCTGGGCGCCCATCTCGTTGGCCAGAATAAACGCGAGCGTCGTCTTTCCGAGCCCCGGAGGCCCGTGTAGAAGTATGTGGCTTAGCGTATCGCCCCTCCTGCGCGCCGCCCCCACCATAACTTTCAGCCTTTCTACAGTCTTTGGCTGACCGGTAAACGAATCGAACCCGGAGGGGCGCAACGACGCGTCTATGTCGTCCTCGCGCTTTTCGAGCGCCTGCCGAATATAGTCCGTACCTTTTTCCATGCGCAATATTCTTTACAAAATTCCTTTTAAATTAGACGCTATACCCGTTTTTATTTTTGTGAAGATTAAATTTGCAAGACTCCAAAATTTCAGGAACGTCGGCTTTGCGGAAATCGGGCTGGACGCCGCCTCTGTATGGATATGCGGCGCAAATGCCCAGGGAAAGACAAATTTGCTTGAAGCGCTCGGGCTCCTCGCCGCCGCGAGGTCGTTTAGGACCTCCGATATATCAGTCCTTGTAAAGAAGGGGGAAAAATCCGCGGCAGTGCTTGTCGGCGCGGAAGTGGAAGGGGCGGGAGAAACGGAAATCCTCATCGAAATATCAAAAACCCGAAAAATTTTTATAGACGGCGGGCAAGTTGCCAAACTCGGCGACTTCATAGGGCGCTTCCCGGCGCTTGCGATGACTTCGGAAGATATGAAAATATTGCGCTCGTCGCCGGAAGTCAGGCGCAGAGACGCCGACATGTTCATATCGGGCATCGACCGCGAATATTTTGAGGCGCTCAAGCGCTACCATTCGGCAGTCGGTCACAGAAACGCGCTCCTTCGGGACGGCGAAACGGATCCGTCGCTCTATACTCCGTTTGAGATACAAATGGCCGCCGCCGCCGAGACCATAGTGCAAAAACGTTCCCAAAGGCTTGAGCAAGTCGCGCAAATCGCGGGGGAACGCTACGCAAACTTCTCTGGGGAAAACGGCGAATCCGCCAATATTTCCCTAAAAACATCGGCGGAAGCGAAAACCGCCGAGGAATTTGAAAGGCTTTTTTCTGACGAGCGCCCCAAAGACATCGAAAGGCGCGTCACCCGCAAAGGGCCGCACCGCGACGATTTCTACGTATCGATAGGCGGGCTCGACGCAAAAACGTACGCATCGGAAGGCCAGCAGAGGTCGGCCGCGCTGTCGATAAAGCTCGCACAGTTTGAAATATTTAAGCGCGAAAAGAAAATAGAGCCCGTAATCCTGTGCGACGACATTCTTGGAGAGCTCGATTCCTCGCGCCGCGCCGCATTTTGGGCGGCTCTGCCGGCAAGCGCGCAGGTGATATCCACCGCCACTTCGGAAGCTCCCGACTGCGCCGCGCGCTCCCCTTGGAAAATCGTAAATGTAGAAAACGGGAGATATTTTTAATATGCCGGTTGAAATAGACTCAAATCTCGTCTGGGAAAAGCTAATCGAGCGCAGCGGCGGCTCCGCTTTCGGCTGGGCGGAATTTGTCGGGACGGCGCTTTTCGACCCGCTTCTCGGATATTATAGAAAAGCCGAAAAAAGGGTCGGCGGCGAAGGCGCAGACTTTTACACTTCCGTCTCACTGAAAGAAAAGGTTTTTTCCGGGCTCATTTTGGCGGCAGCAAAAAGAATGCTTTCGGACGCCGGAGAAAATCCCGACTGTTTTGAGTTTTACGAAATCGGCGCCGAGCCAGAAACGCAAATAATCGAGGGCTCTAAGACAGCCCGCATTGGAGAAAAAATAGAAATACCGCCGAATGCGATAGTAATTTCAAACGAATTGCTCGACTCCCGCCCGTTCGAGAGATTCGCATTCCTAAATGGGCAATGGCGCAAACGGATGATATCGGCAAAACCATTGCCCAATGGGAAAGTGCGGATTGTTGAAACTCTCGAAGCTCCATCGGACGCCGAATTGTCCGCAATTCTAAAATACTTTCCAAACGCCCGCGAGGGATTTTTGCTCGACATATCGTTTGACGCAATAGATTTGTTCGGCAAGATATGCGCCCAAAACTGGCGCGGGATGCTCATCTTTGCCGACTATCTTAGATCGTGCGCGGAGCTTATGGAAATACCGTCAGGCACGGCACGCGCCTACGAAAGCCACAAAGATTCAACCGAGCTTTTTTCGCGCGCGGGCGGGCGCGACATAACGCACTCTCCCTGCTTCGAGCCTCTGCTCGACACCGCAAAAGCGTTTGGATTTAGCGTCAACCCGGTTGTTTCCCAAGGCGATTTTTTTATGAGGAAATCGACCGACTACATAAGAACACTTGCGGAATCCCGGGACGCCTTCGACACGCGGAAGCGCGAACTCGCCCAGCTGCTCTCACCGGTATTTATGGGCGAGGTTTTTAGGATAATGAGCGCAACGCGCCTTTAATTTCTATCCGCATAAAATTTCTGCGCATTTTAAAAATTTTTTATTAGCTCAGCCCGCACAAAAAATGCGGGAAGGTCAAAATTCCCGCAAAAATAAAAATTCCGCGTCCCGAAATTCGCATTTAAACGAAAGCGCCTACACAAAACGGGATTTGACGGTTCGAGTTTCGCGCCGCGCATTTTACAGGCGGCGATTGTACCTTAATAAGCACTCTGCCGAATAAAATTTTTCGCGCGCGGTTTTTGCCAAAATTTAATTCTCAAACTTTTTGAGTATAGATAAACGCAACGCTCCGCAAGATTATGCCAATGCATAGTCTCCGCCTTTATTGCACGCTGCACTTTCCAAACCTAAGGCGCAAAACTTAGATTGGAATACCAAGAAAAAAATTTCTACCCCCCGTTTTTAAGGCTGTGCGGCGTCTTGCCCTCGGATATAAATTTCGCCGCGGCTTTTCCGGCGGAAAACCCCATATCAACGGCATTGCCCGTCACCCGATAACTCGCGTGGGCTATCCTGTCGCCGCTTATGCACCTGCCCGCCATCATGAGGTTGTCGATATCTCGGCAGATTAGCGCGCGCAAAGGTATGTCGTAGGGCTTGGCTATTACATGGCTTATTGTCTTGTTGCGGTTTGACTCTTTGTCGGGAGCGTGGATATCCGCGGAAAATGTGACGCGCGTGACTGCGTCGGGGTGGCGGGCACCCGATTCTATGTCGGCGCGCTCTACGCGGTACAGGCCGTTTATGCGCCTGCCCTCACGCATTCCAATCTGCTCGCATGTGGCTATTACCCGAATATTGCGCCACGGGGAATCCGTCCGCGCGAGCGTATCCGCCATTTTGAAAACTTCGCGCCTCGCTTCGACTGTCGCGCGGGTTATTTCCTGGGCGCTGTCGCAATGCACGCCGTACTGGTGGTTGAACATCATCAGCAGTATGTTTCCGCCGAGATGAAAAAGCGTTGGCATGTGGTATGACGGGTCTATGCCAGCGTTGAGCAAATCTTTTAATATGCGCTTTGTGCATTCTACATGTCCGTCGAGGCTGTCCTTCTTATAGACACTTATTCTGTCGGCGAGCTTTTCGGCGTCCTCCACGCAAATTATCGCATTGAAGGAACACGGCTGTATAACTCTGTCGCCGTCAGTTCCGAAATCGTAGGAAGCTCCAGCGTTTGCGCACACATCGCCGTCGCCCGTGCAATCTATAAATATTTTTGCATTCCACGCCTGCCGCCCGGACTTCGACTCCGTCACGAGCGTTTTCATTTTTCCGTCTGGGGCGTACGAAGCTACACAATTCGTAAAATACAGAAGGTCAATTTTTGATTCCACCGCCATTTCTTCGAGGACAATTTTCATCGCGTCCGGCTCGTAAACAAAGTCTCTGTCGTTGCCGCCGTGGCGGGCATTGCGGGCATCGAGACGCTCTATTATCTCGCGGCAGATGCCGCCTTTTTTAAAGTCGAATATCCAAGAGAGCTGGCCGCGCGTCCATGTCCCGCCGAGGCACCCTCCCGATTCCACAATCAGTGTTTTTGCGCCGGCTCTCGCCGCCGCAAGCGCAGCCCCGATTCCGGAAGGGCCGCCGCCGCAAACTATGATGTCGTAATCTGAATTTAGCGGAATGGATTTTGATGGCTCTTTAAACTCTCCGGATTTCTTAGATGTCACCGAAAGCGCCGCCGCCGGAAGCCCGGCTATTCCTGCAACAGACAATGCGTTCTTTATAAATTCTCTGCGAAACATATTTGGAAAATACAGAACACATTTTCACAGCGCAAATAAAAAGCTAATTTTTGACAGAATAAATCTTCCGCAAACCGCATTCCGAAATATCGCAAGCCCCACGATTTTTTATAATCCATAATTATCTGAATCGATGAATTGCACGCTGGCTGCAAAAAAACGCAGCTTAAAAAAATTTATCCGCGCAAAAATTTTTGCGTCGCCATTGCCATTAAACTTTTCTGAGAAAAACAATACGTTATTGCCCAAAACTCCGTTTCTTAAAAAAAGATAAAATACAATTGCGCCGATTTGAGGGAATTACCCTCCCACAAAAAAAGGCGTCCCGACATGCGCGGAACGCCATGAAAATTAATTAAGCCCAGTGCGCTATTGGAGACGGTTCAAAGCCGACACAAGGCCTTTCAAGCCCGCAGACTCGATATTTGCGTCAACCCCAACGCCCCAAACCAAGCGCTTGTCGTTCGCAGATTCGAGGCATACATAAGCTGCAGAGTTTGTTGCCGACCCCTTGCCTATCGCGTGCGAACGGTAGTCCACAACCTTGAAATTTTTCATTCCGTTTTTGTCGAAAGCGTTTACGAGGGCGTTTATCGGACCGTTTCCGCGCGCAGAAACCGTCTTTTCGTCGCCGCAAACAAGCAGCTTTGCGGTAATTTTTACGGATTTTGGCTCGTCTATGTCGCCTTCTTCGTACGCCATTTTGTAGGATTCAAGCTTCACGGGAGCCTCGCGCCCAACAAACTCCTTCGCAAAAATCGAGTATATTTCGTCGGGCCTCAACTCCCTTCCGAGCTTGTCGGCTTCGCCGTTTACGAAATCGCCAACCTGCTGCATCATGGGCTTTGGAATGTCGAAACCAAAGTCCTCGCCGAGTATGTAGCAAACTCCTCCCTTTCCGCTCTGGGAATTTATGCGGATTATCGCCTCGTAAGAGCAGCCTATATCGCGCGGGTCTATCAGCAGATACGGGACCTCCCACTTGTCGTCGCCCGAACGCATCAGCTCCATTCCCTTTTTTATTGCGTCTTGGTGCGAGCCGCTAAACGCCGTAAACACGAGGTCTCCCGCATAGGGGTGGCGGGGGGGCACTTTCATTCCGGTGCATTCTTCGTACACCCTCCTTATTTCCGGAAGATTTTCCAAGTTCAGCTCGGGGTCAACTCCCTCAGCGTACATGTTAAGCGCGACAGTCACGATGTCGAGGTTCCCCGTGCGCTCGCCGTTTCCGAATAGAGTTCCCTCAACCCTGTCGGCGCCGGCCATTATCCCAAATTCGGTGGACGCAACTCCCGTGCCGCGGTCGTTGTGCGTATGCAGGCTTATCTCGACCTTGTCGCGGTCAGATATATTGCGGTCCATCCATTCTATCTGGTCGGCGTATATGTTCGGAGAGCTGTACTGGACTGTCTCGGGCAGATTTATTATTATTTTATTATCGACAGTCGGCTTCCATATTTCTTTTACAGCCTCGCATATTTCGAGCGCAAAATCGAGCTCGGTGTCGCTGAAGCTCTCGGGGGAGTATTCCATGCGCACGCGCGTTCCCGCGGCCTCCAATTCGTCTGCCATAGAGCGCACGAGGCGCGCGCCGTTTCGCGCTATTTCTATAATCTCCGCGCGCGACATTTTAAACGTCACTTTGCGCTGCAACGCCGATGTGCTGTTGTACAGATGCACTATCGCGCTCTTCGCGCCTTTTAGAGACTCGAACGTCTTTCGTATCAGATGCTCGCGGCTTTGGGTCAGAACTTGCAATGACACGCCGTCCGGCACGAGATTTTCCTCAATGAGTTTTCTCGTAAAAGAATATTCGGTATCGCTCGCAGAGGGAAAGCCCACCTCAATCTCCTTGAAGCCGATTTTCAAGAGCTCTTTATACAAACGGAGTTTTTCATCGACGCCCATCGGAATTGCGAGCGCCTGGTTTCCGTCACGCAAATCGACGCTGCACCATATCGGCGCGCGCGTAATTTTCCTTGACGGCCACTGCCTGTCGGGCAGATCTATATCGGGCCTGCGGATGTATCTTTTATTTGTTTGCATTTTGTTCTCTCTGTTAAATTTTAACGGCATAAAAAAACGCGATTCTTGAAATTTGAGGGAATCGCGTTTCTCCGTTTGTTTATAAAAGTACGGCTACGACAAATTCCCCTTTCCGATGCCACGCAAAAGGAATCCGAGTTCGCTAAGAAGTCGGTGATCGAGACAGTTTCTGCCGTCGAATATCCACGCAGGTGTTGTCATTGCCGATTTAATTTTTTTGTAGTCCAATTTTTTAAATTCTTCCCAATGTGTCAACAAAACAATTGCATGCGCCTTTTCAGCGGCTTCGTATGGAGTCCTGCAAAATTCAATCCGCGGATCTCCCTCCTCCACATTCAAATCGGCCAAAATTTGTTTTTTTGAAACTTTTGGGTCGTAAATTGCGAGATTCGCGCGCTCGTTTAGAAACAATTTGCAAATGTCAATCGCGGGGGATTCGCGGGTGTCGTTAGTGTCTTCCTTGAACGCGAACCCGAATATCGCAAGCCTCTTTCCGCAGATATTCCTGTAAAGCGAGTTTATCACTCCTTCCGCAAAGCGCCTCTTTTGGTATGCGTTTATCTCGACTACCCCCCTCCAATAGCGGGCAACCTCAGGCAAATTAAAATGCTCGCAAAGATATATCAAATTCAGCAGGTCCTTTTGAAAGCACGACCCGCCATAGCCTATCGAGCTGTTTAAAAACTTCGAGCCTATGCGGGAGTCCGACCCGACGGCGCGCGCGACCTGCTCAACGTCCGCTCCCGTTGCTTCGCAAAGCGCGCTTATTGCGTTTATCGAGCTTATTCTCTGGGCGAGAAATGCGTTCGCAGTAAGCTTGCTAAGCTCGCTCGACCACAAATTCGTCTTTATTATTTTCTCCGCCGGAACCCAGCGCATGTATATCGAGGCAAGCGTGTCTATCGCAGCCTTGCCCTCGGCTGTCGTCTCGTCGCCGCCTATAAGAACGCGGTCGGGGAACTCCAAGTCTCTCACCGCAGTTCCCTCCGCGAGAAATTCAGGGTTCGACAACACCTGAAATTCCATTCCGGTTGACGACAATATCTGCTTTATTACGTCGGCCGTGCGAACCGGCAGCGTGGATTTTTCAACCACTATTTTTCCGCGCTTGGAAACTTCCGCAATTTTGCGCGCGCAGCTCTCGACAAACCGTAAGTCCGACGCGCTTCCCGCGCCGTACCCGTAAGTCTTTGTCGGCGTGTTTACCGATATGAAAACGATGTCCGCCGCGTCAACCGCGGCATCGACATCGGTTGAAAAAAAGAGGTTTTTGCCGCGGCTGTGGCGCACTATCTCGTCGAGGCCGGGCTCGAATACGGGCAGGCTGTCGGAATTCCACGCAGCTATGCGCTCGGCGTTTATGTCAACTACATCTACCCGCACATCGGGGCATTTGCGGGCGATCATTGTCATGGTCGGCCCGCCTACATACCCGGCGCCTATACAGCAAATCCTCATAACGCGGACAGCGCTATTCCCTTACGAGGTTAGTTTTTCTCGCGAACGCCTCGGCGGGAACGCCCTGCTTGCGCGCGCGCTCTTTTAGACGCAAGGACTGCAACTTGATAAAGCCGGTTGCGTCGTCTTGGTTGTAGTCGCTCTTAACGCCTTCCATCGAAGCGATATTTTCGTCGTAGAGGCTGTACGGGCTCTTTCTGCCAACGCAGATTATGTTGCCCTTGTAGAGCTTCACCCTTACGACGCCGCTCACCTTCTCTTGGCTCTTGTCGATGAACGCCTGCAACGCTTCGCGTTCCGGAGCATACCAGAAGCCGTTGTAGATTAGCTCGGAGTATTTGGGGATGAGAGTGTCGCGCAAGTGCATCAATTCCCTGTCCATGGTGATTGTTTCCATGTTGCGGTGCGCGAATTCGAGTATCGTGCCGCCGGGGGTTTCGTACACGCCGCGGCTCTTCATTCCGACAAAGCGGTTTTCCACTATGTCAACTCTGCCGATTCCGTTTTCGCCGCCGATTTTATTGAGCGTGCGCAGTATGTCGGAGGGTTTCATTGCCTTGCCGTCTATTGCAACGCAATCGCCTTTTTCAAATGTGAGTTCGAGATACACGGGCTTGTCGGGCGCGTCTTCCGGGGAGACTGTTGTCTTGAACATGTCTTTGTTTTCGGGGACGGTCGGGTCAAACCACGGGTCTTCGAGTATGCCGGCTTCGTAGGAAATGTGGAGCATATTTCTGTCCATTGAATACGGCTTTTTTACCGACGCCTGGACGTTGATGTTGTGCTCTTTGCAATAGTTTATCATCTCGGTTCTTCCGGGGAAGGCCTTGCGGAACTCGTCGATTCTCCACGGCGAGATTACCTGAATATCCGGGGCCAGAGCGGCGTATGATATCTCAAAGCGGCACTGGTCGTTGCCCTTGCCCGTAGCGCCGTGCGCTACATGGGTGGCGCCCTCCTTGCGGGCTATTTCAATCTGGGCTTTCGCGATGAGCGGGCGGGCGATTGAAGTGCCAAGATAGTATTGGCCTTCGTAAATCGCGTTCGCGCGTATCATCGGGAAGATGAAGTCGGAAACGAATTCGTCCTGCAAATCCACGGTGTAGTGCGCGGAAGCCCCTGTGGCCTTCGCCTTTTCGGCGAGCCCTTCAAGCTCCTCACCCTGGCCGACGTTCGCGGCGAATGTAACTACTTCGGCGTTGAAGCGGTCTTTTATCCACTTTACAATTACGGAGGTGTCGAGACCTCCCGAATATGCTAATACGACTTTCATTTTAATTGATTCCCGTTAAAAAAATCACCTTATTCATAACCTTTTTCGGGCGCATTAAAAGCTTTATTTTTACCAATTATCTTGAAATTGCTTTTTAGGCGTTTTTGTGGCGACAAAAAAGTTTTCCGCGCGAATGCAGAATTTTTCCATATTTTTTTAGGGAAAACCTTAAAAAAAGCCCCCGAGCCAACACCCAGTTTTAGAAAAAGCTGCGCAAAAAAATAAAGACACAAAAAAACTGCGCGGCAACAAGCTTTAACACATGCGCGCCGCGCAGTTTTAAATTTCTGTCACTATTGAAAGGATCCGCCCAAAGCCGCCGCCGTTAACGCGACTGCCTGTTTTTGCCTACGAGCCAGCTCACAATCGCCTTTTGGACATGCAGGCGGTTTTCAGCCTGGTCGAATACTATGCTCTTATCAGAGCGCAGGACGCCCTCGGAGACTTCCTCGCCTGCATGGGCTGGAAGGCAGTGCATGAATATCGAATCCTTTGCGCCGAGCTCCACGAGTTTTTCGTTCACCTGGTAGGGCGACATCGTCTTTATTCGCTCAGCCTTTTCGTCCTCTTTGCCCATGCTAACCCAGACGTCGGTGTAAAATACGTCGGCGCCCTTTGCAGCTTCGCGGGGATCGGAAGTAAAAGTATAGCTCTTCTTTAAATTGGCGGCGTCGAACAGAGCGTCGAGCTCGGCTTTCGGGCGGAACTCTTCGGGACCGCAGAGGACTACCTCCACGCCGAACATCGAGCCTGCCAAAGCAAGCGAATACGCCATATTGCATGCAGTGTCGCCAAAGAACGCAAATTTTTTGCCGCGTATGCACTCCGGATTTTCCGAGCCCTTGCCGAAGTGTTCTATCATAGTGAACATATCGGTGTAGCTCTGGCAGGGGTGGAGCAAATCGGTCAGCGCGTTTATTACGGGTAGCCCCGAATATTTCGCGAATGAGTCCACCATATCCTGTCCGAATGTCCTTATTACTATGCCGTGCAAGAACCTTCCAAAGATTTTTGCAGTGTCCTCGACCGTCTCGCCGCGCGATATTTGCAGGTCGTCCGCCTGCAAGACCATCGGATTGCCGCCAAGCTCGTAAATACCGGCTTCGAACGACAGGCGCGTGCGGGTGCTCTTTTTGAAGAATACAAGCCCCCAGCTCTGCCCGCGCAGGACGTCGAGCACGCCCGCCGGCCGCAATTTCTTGTAGCGGTGCGCCAATTCAAACACTTCCGCCGCCTCGGCGGGAGTCAAGTCAGTATCTCTTAAAAACGATCTCACCATTTCTTTAAAGTTCCGATATTGTTTTATCTAATATTTTGAGCGCCTTTTCTATTTCGGCGGGCTTTACTATGAGCGGAGGAAGCAGGCGCAAGGCATTCGCGCCCGCGGGTATTAGAATCAGCCCGTTCTCGCGCAGCTTTACACAAACCTGCGAGTTGAGGTATTGCGGCTGGAAAACCACCGCGCGCATTAGCCCCAAGCCGCGGGTCGTCGCAATTTTGTCGGGATATTTCTTTGCGAGTTTTTCGAGCCCCTTGGCGAGCAATTCGCCCATTTTGCGGACGTTTTCAACGAGGCCGCGCTTTTCAAACTCTTCCAAAGTCGCCAAAGCCGCCGCGCATGCGAGGGGATTTCCGCCAAAAGTCGTGCCGTGAGAGCCTGGTGTGAATATGTCGCAGCACTTGGAGTCGAGCCATATCGCCCCCATCGGGAAGCCGCCTGCAATACCCTTTGCCATCGACACTCCGTCGGGCTTTACACCGTAGCGCTGGCATGCCAAAAATTTTCCGCTCCTGCCGGCTCCGCACTGTATCTCGTCGAAGAACAGAAGGGCGTTGTGCTTTTTGCAAAGCTCTTTTAGGCCTTTTAGGAATTCGCGCGTAGCGGGCGTCACGCCGCTTTCGCCCTGCACGGGCTCTACGAGAACCGCCGCGACGTCGTCGCCCATCTGCTCTGCAAAGGAGTCGATATCGTTGAACTTCGAGTACGAAAATCCCTGCAAGAGCGGAGAGAAATTGTGCTGAATTTTATGCTGTGCAGTCGCCGCGACAGCCCCAAGCGTGCGCCCGTGGAAACAATCAAGAGCCGTCACAACCCTGTATTTTGCCCCTTCTTTCCCGGAGACTTTCACCCCGTAAAGCCGCGCGGCCTTCAAGAGAGCCTCGTTGGCTTCCGTTCCGGAATTGCAGAAAAACACTTTTCCCTTCCCGATTAGCCCCACGAGCTTTTCAGCCAAATCCGCATGCTGCTTCGTCAGATACAAATTGCTGCAATGCGCGAGAGTGTTTGCCTGTCGCGCGACGGCGTCCGCCCAGCGCTTGTTCGCGTGCCCGAGCGAATTGACGGCTATGCCCGCCCCAAAGTCGAGATATTTTTTCCCGTCGGAGTCCGTAATGGTGCAGCCCTTTCCGGAGACGACTTCAAACTGCCTGTCCCCGAACATGGGTATCGTGTATTTTTTATATTTTTCTGCGGTGGTCATGATTGTCTGCAAATTGTTATTCGGCGTCAGTGACAATTTCCGTTCCGATGCCGGTGTCGGTGAATATTTCAAGGAGAATGCTGTGCGGCAGATAGCCGTCAACAAAGTGTACGCGCCTTACTCCGTTTTTTATGGCGTCCACACCGCTATCTACTTTCGGCATCATTCCGCCCCCTATTACCCCGGAGGCCTCCAACGCGGGAACCTCGGAAACTTTCAGGTGCGATATTAGCGTAGAGCGGTCTTTCGGGTCGCGCATTAGCCCGGGAACGTCGCACAGGAATACGAGCCTGCGGGCTTTCAGAGCCTTCGCAACCGCCGCCGCCGCGACGTCCGCATTCGTATTGTACGCGTGGGAGTCTTCGCCTATTGCTATCGGCGATATCACAGGCGTCATTCCTTCGTCGAGAACCCTCTCTATGGGAGCCGCATCGACTGAGTCTATCACGCCCACATACCCGATATCGACGTCCTCTCCTTCCGGCGATTTCGGAACGAGCTTTTTGCATTTTAGGACTTCATTGCCCTTAATGGAAATAGGCTCGCAGCCGCCCGCCCTCAGCAAATCGACAATCTCGCCGTTTACGGAATTGTTTAATACGTCCTCGACTATCGAGACGGTCTTTTCGTCTGTGACGCGCATTCCGTTGCGGAATTCAGGCTTCAATCCAGCGGCGGACATCGCGCGGTTTATCGCCTTACCGCCCCCGTGGACAACGACAGTCTTTATTCCGACCGTCGCCAAAAACGCAATGTCGTTTGCAACCGACGCGCGTATCTGCGGGTTGGGGTCGTCCATAAACGCCCCGCCGTATTTTACGACGAAAACCGACCCCCTAAAACGCTTTATGTACGAAATTGCCTCTATGAGCACTCCCGCCTTTTTCGATATTTCCGAAATCTCCTGCTGCATTGCATTTTGGGCTATTCGCCCTTATTGAAGTTGACGTATCCCTCGGTGAGGTCGGCGGCGAGAATTGATTCTTCGGCGTCGCCGAGATTGAGGTTCATATTTATAGTAAAAGTTTTTTGGGAGACGATTTTCTTCCAGAGCGGCTTGTTTTCGGCGACAGGCTGCCCCTTGACGAGCACCGCAACGCCGTCGTAGTCGAGGTCTATCTTGTAATATTCAAGACCCGTGCGCGCATAGCCCGCGGCGTCTGTAAGCCTTCCCCAGTTCGGGTCCTCGCCAAACCACGAAGATTTTACTAGCAGAGAGTTGCCGATTGCGCGGCAGATTTTTTCCGCCTGTGCGGAGTCGCGCGCGCCCTTTACTTTGACTTCCACAACCTTCGTAATTTTTTCACCGTCGCCTACAATCTTGCGCGCGAGCGCCCTCGAAACTTCAAGCAGCGCCGCCTTGAACGCCGCCAAAGCCTCCGGATTGGACTCCGACACTTCAACGCCCCCTGCGCCGTTGCATAGGCAAAGCACGGTGTCGTTGGTGCTCATGTCGCCGTCGACAGTCATTCTGTTAAAAGTCTTGTCGGCGCACTCTTTTAGGAGCTTTTTTAGCAGTTTCTGTTCGACCGCCGCGTCCGAAACTATGAAAGCGAGCATCGTTGCCATATTAGGCTCAATCATTCCCGCGCCCTTTGCCATTCCGGCGACATTTATCTTTCCGCCTCCAAACTCGACAGACGCGAGCACCGTTTTCGGGCGCGTGTCGGAAGTCATTATAGCGCGGCTTGCCGCGATTGAATTTTCGTCGGAATTTGAGAGCGAAACCGCGGCGGCTTCTATTCCCTTGGCGACTTTTTCCATGGGCATAAATTCGCCGATTCTTCCGGTCGAGCAAACCAAAACCTCCTCTTTGCGCGCGCCTACGGCGGCAGCTGCGAGCTCGCACATTTTGTCGGCGTCGGAATCGCCGCGCGTGCCGGTGCAGGCGTTGGCGTTTCCGCTGTTGGCGACTATCGCGCGCATTTTGGGCGAGGCTTCAAGCCTCGACATATCGAGCAATACGGGCGAAGCCTTCACGTCGTTTGTCGTAAACACGCCCGCTGCGTCGGCAGGGGTTTCCGATACGACAAGCGCCAAGTCGAGGCGCGTAAAATCGTCCTTGTTTCTGATGTCGCACGCGGCCGCGCCGACCTTAAATCCCTTTACAAGCCCGAGTCCGGAGACGTCCTCGCGGACGGTGATATCGAATGTTTTTTCCATTGCCGTAAATAAAAATTTCTATGTTAGAGAAGTCCCGCAGTTTCGTCAAAGCCGAAAATCAGATTCATTATCTGAACAGCCTGGCCGCTCGCGCCTTTTACTATGTTGTCTATAACGGAGCATATTACTATGTTCTTTGTGCGCGGGTCATAGACTGCCGAGATGTCGCAGCGGTTTGTGCCGCACACGTGCAAGGTGTCGGGATACGAGCCGCTGGGGAGAACTTTTACGAACGGCTTGCCCGCATAGGCGCGATTCCATATCGCGTATATATTTTCAACGCCCTCGCCGATAGCAGGGAGCGTAATAGTCGTCGATATTCCGCGCGTCATCGGCGCGAGATGCGGATTGAACTGGACTACAATAGTCTCTTTCGCCGCAATCGAAAGCTCCTCCTCAATTTCCGACAAATGGCGGTGCTTCGGCAGCCCGTAAGCCTTCGCGCTCTCGTTTCTCTCGCAGTAGGCGTACGCCAAATCCGATTTCTTTCCGGCCCCGGAAACACCGCTGTACGAATCTATCACTATGTGCTTTTTACCGACAGCGCCCTCGCGCATAAGCGGCAAAAGCGGCACGAGAATGCTCGTCGGGTAGCAGCCGGCGCAGGCGATGAGCTTGTCGGACTTCGACACGGGGAAGAGTTCGGGAATAACGTATTTGCCGAGCTTTAAAAGTTCAGGCGCCTTGTGGTCTTCCTTATAATATTCGCGGTATATGTCGAGTGAATGCAGACGGAAGTCGGCGGAGAGGTCGATTACTGTTTTCCCCGCTTCGACAAGGGCCTTAGCGTATTCAGCGGCGGCTCCGTGCGGAAGCGCCAAAAACCAAACATCTATATCCATCTTTGCCTGCTCCTCCGGAGAGGACGGCGAAAATTCCATGCTCTCCGGAAGCAGATGGCGAAGCGCGGGCATAGAGTCCGCGACTTTCGTCCCCGCGAGGCTTCGCGAAGTCACGCACGCCAACTCCACATTGGGGTGGCGGGCAAGCAATTTTACTATTTCGACGCCGGCGTATCCGGAGGCGCCCGTTATTCCTGCCTTGATTTTCGACATATTTTATTTTTTAACGGCCAAAGCCGTTCTTGTTTTTAAAGCTCCGCACGCATGCGCGCGGCATTTTTTATTTTTTGCGCTAAAAGCCGCGGTGCGCCCCGCCAAATTTTTAGGCAGAACGTCCGCCGCAACAGCGATATTTATTATCGAGATTCTTTCAACCTTCCGATGCAAATTCCCAATCAAGGAAGCATCTCCCAAAACGGAGACCGCGCCATGGTAAATCTTTTAATTTTTTTTGGCGAAAGGCGCCAATTCTAAAAGCTTGGCTTCACTTTTGCAAAAACCGCCAAAAGATTCGGGAAGTGTGGCATTGCGCATTCCCAACATACGCAATCGGAATCCGATTTTTAGAATCCGCAATCGGAAAGAGTCGGCCTTAGGCGCAACCTATCGCAAAGAACTATGTTTTCGCCTTGAGCCAGACCGCAAAAAACGCGGCACTCCCCGGCAAAACACAAAAGCCCCTCCGCATTCGCGGAAGGGCTCCAGTGGGAAAATGTATCCGAAAAACGATTAACGTTTTGAGAACTGGAAACGCTTGCGCGCGCCGGGCTGACCGGACTTCTTACGTTCCTTGGCTCTCGGATCTCGGGTCATGAGCCCTTCCTTTTTGAGGACCGCCCTGAGAGTCGCGTCCATCTTTTCGAGCGCGCGGGCGATGCCGAGGCTTATCGCGCCTGCCTGCCCAACGGGGCCGCCGCCCTTGACGCCGATGTTCGCGTCAACCGAATCCTGGAGGCCGGTGCATACGAGCGGACGCATAGCTATCATCTGAAGCTGGTCAGTATAGCAATAGTCGGTTATTGGTTTTTCATTTACGAGAATCTTGCCGGTTCCCTTGCCGAGACGAACGCGCGCGACAGATGTCTTGCGGCGCCCGACGGATACGAAAATTTCGCTGTCGCTCATATCTTGGATTAGAAGTTAAATGGTTTGGGTTGCTGCGCGGCGTGCGGATGCTCGGCGCCGGCGTACACATGCAGTTTTAAGAACATATCGCGCGCGAGCTTGTTCTTGGGAAGCATTCCCTTGACAGCCGCCTCGATAATATATTCGGGCCTGCGGGCGCGGAATTCGGAAAGTTTCACATATTTTTCGCCGCCTACATAGCCGCTGTAAAACATGTATTCCTTTTTGTCTTCCTTTTTGCCTGTCACGCGAATTTTGTCCGCGTTGATTACAACTACGTGGTCGCCGCAGTCGATATTGGGCGTGTAAATAGGCTTATGGCGTCCGCGGAGTACGTTGGCGATTTTTACCGCCAAACGACCCAGCACTTGGTCGGTCGCATCGACCACATACCACTGCTTCTGCTCGTCTTTCTTTGCTATTGTCGTTTTCATCTATGTAAAGAAAAGTATGGCACTTTAGAATTTGAACTGCATTCGTCAAGTGTTTTTTTGCGTTTTACTAATTTTTTATAAAAATAGTTTTTCGATATTCCTATTTTTAAGGGGCTTTGCAAGCCTTATTTTATAAAAATTATCCCAATTTAAGCGGAAAGCCGCAAACTATGCATTCCGACCGCCAATGTAAAAAATAATTAGACTCCAAGCCAACCGACCAAAAATTTTTTTATGATGCAACCACGACATTTATCGCCGCTTCCGCCAACATCGTTTCTGGCTCTATTTTGTAAAACTTGCGGAAAAATTTATTGACCAATCCTCCTTGCGGAAAAATCATATCAAAAAATGAATTTCACAGCCATAGATTTTGAAACAGCCAACTGCGCCAGAGCCTCCGTATGCGCCGTGGGCCTCGTGCGCGTCGAAAACGGCAAGACGGTGGCGGAATACAACACACTCATAAACCCCGAGACATATTTCGACTGGCGCTGCGTAAATGTACACGGAATTACGCCCGAAGATGTCGAGTCCGCCCCAACCTTCCCCAAAGTTTGGAAAGAAATTAAGCCTTTTTTGTCGGACAATGTCGTTGCGCACAACGCCCCTTTTGATATGTCATGCCTGCGCGCCGCGCTCGCGGAGTTTCGCCCGCCGGACGCCTCAGAATTCGACTATATCTGCACGCTCGCAATAAGCCGAAGGCTCTTTGGCATGGGCGGAAACCGCCTCAACGAACTTGCGGAAAAATTCGGGCTTCACTCATTTAGGCACCACGACGCTTTTGAAGACGCCACCGTATGCGCTGAAATATTTAAAATTTTTGAAACCCGCACAGATGTATCCACTTTTAAAAAGCGTTTCATCCCCCCCTTTTGATTTCGGTCTTCGCAAGGGCAGTTTGCCGCGCAAAGGAAATTTTTTGAAGAAAAATAAAAAAAAGAATTTTTTTCTTGCAATAGGGCCGATATTTGAATGTATTCATTGCTTCAAACATTGACGCAGGGTGGAGCAGCTTGGTAGCTCGTCAGGCTCATAACCTGAAGGTCAGTGGTTCAAATCCACTCCCTGCACCCATTTAAAGGAAACGCGAAACATTTTAGTTCGCGTTTTTTTTGCGCCCAGAAATTGCAAGCTCAGTAATTGGGGCATTGCGGAAGCGAGAGGGCAAACGAATCTGCAAAATAGTGCGGAAAGGAAAAAATGAGTGAAACCCAAAGCCACTGGGAATCAACGAAAGATGGGGTCAGCACCAAAGACAGTACAATAGCGATATTTTTTAGTTTTTGATTTAATAAGTTTACTACGCATTCTACAAAGACGTTCGGGCAAGCCCAAAGCCTGTTGAAATTAACGCATATTACGCGCTCCACCGCCTCTTTCAGTCAACAGCAAGCACCTTTACGCCGAAAACTTTTTGCATTCTCCGCGCGGCATATTTAACATTCTCTCCACACACAGAAAAAATATTTGCAACCTGTCATGCGTGGAATCTGCCTACAATAAAAATTTTAGCGCAAATACGACTTTTACACCCGGGTTTGCAACTCCGCCCGCAGTGGACAGCAACGCTTCTTACAACATTCGCGTAAATAAAAAAAGCGCGCCGAATACAGCGCGCTTTCGGTTTTTCATAACCGCAATTCTACTTTATTTTCAAATTCGGAATTAGCGGGATTACGTCAACAAGCTCGAGCGATTTCACCATTTCAAGCGTCCCACGCTTGTATTTTTGAAAATGAGGGCTCTTTATATGCTCTTTGTAGGCCGCCGCATTGGCGTATATTTCGAGTATCGTAAACTTGTTAGGCGCGCTTTTATCGGAAACTGCATATAGGGTAAGAACTCCGCGCTCCAACTCCATCGACGCCTTTATTTCCTCTTCAAGGAAGGCTTTATACTCATCTAAAAATCCGTCCTTAACCTCTATTTTTGAGAGCCTTACCATGAGGGCTTCTTCCGATTTTTCCACGGCATACAACCCCCATGAAAAATTTGAAAATATCAGAACGGCAATCAAAACCTTAAATATATTTTTTATGTTTACCATAGCAATTTGAGATTATTACCGCCCTTTTAGAATTACGTCAATACCCGACCCGCAACGCACTCAAAAAATCACTGCGCAATTTCCGCAACTGCGCAAAAAATTTTTCACGACCGCAAAATACGCAAGCGCACCTTAGCGGCTTTTCCCTCTCCTCCAAAAAATTCCACTTGCCGATTTCTACAAAAATCTTCCGATCTCAAAAAACTCCGCGCTCAAAAAAATTTACAAAATAAAAAACCGCACCCGATTGCGCGGATGCGGCCTTTAATTCGACAAATTGCGTCGCAAAAAACAGCGTTATAAGTGGAAGATTTCCTTTACCGCCGTCTGTTCTTCCAACAGTTCCTTGTTGGTCGCGTCAATTTTTTCGCGCGAGAACTCGTTTATATCGAGCCCTTGGACGATTTCCCAGTCTTTGCCGTCGGAACGCACGGGCAGGGAAGTTATGATTCCCTTCGGTGTTCCATAGCTGCCGTCGGAGCAAACGCTCACACTGAACCATTGTCCGTCGGGAGTGGGGTTCACGAGAGTGCGAACAGTGTCAATAGCAGCATTCGCCGCGCTCGCCGCGCTCGACAAGCCGCGCGCTTCGATAATCGCCGCGCCTCTCTTTTGAACTATCGGTATGAAATCGTTCTTGAGCCAAGCTTCGTCCTTAATGACATCTGTGACGGGCTTTCCGCCAATCTTAGCATTGTAGAAGTCCGGATACTGTGTCGAAGAGTGGTTGCCCCAGATTGTCATGTTGGTGACTTCGTTTACATGCACTCCGGCTTTTTGCGCAAGCTGCGCCTTTGCGCGGTTTTCGTCGAGGCGCGTCATTGCAAACCAGCGGTTGGAGGGAATGCCGGTTGCATGGGTCATGGCTATCCAGCAATTTGTGTTGCAGGGGTTGCCCACTATGAGAACTCTTACGTCGTCGGCGGCATTCTTTTCGATAGCCTTGCCCTGGCCTACGAATATTTTGCCGTTAATTCCGAGCAAGTCGGAGCGCTCCATTCCCTTCTTGCGGGGCACGCTGCCCACGAGCAGAGCCCAGTTTGCGCCGTTGAAGCCTTCGTCCAAATCGCATGTGGTGACTATGTTGTTGAGCAGCGGGAATGCGCAGTCGTCCAACTCCATCTTCACGCCTTGCAACGCCTTCATTCCGGGCTCTATTTCAATGAGGTTCAACTCCACGGGCTGATCCGGGCCGAACACGTCACCGCTGGCAATTCTGAACAAAAGGGAGTAGCCGATTTGTCCGGCGGCTCCTGTTATTGCAATTCTGATGGGTTTTTTCATTTTTATGTCTCCTCTTGGATTAAAAGTTATTTCCAGTTAAACGGAAATTCAAACGAGAGCAAGAGTGTCTGTTCGGATTTCTGGGCAGTGTCGGCATTGATGGCGTCGTAGTTGTATGTGTATCTCAGTGCTATGTCCATCACTTCGCTCGCATGTATTAGCAGCGCGAGGCTTAAATACGCCGAATATTCTGACGGATCCTGCAAGTTGAAGCCTGCGTACACGCTTTGTTCAAAAGCCATTAGCTTGCTTATGTCCCAATGCAAAGATTCGGAAATAACAGCCATCGCGACCCATTTTGTATCGTAGTTGTCCGCGTTTATGTACCTTACTGCGGGGCCGGGCGCTATGTCTATATAGAGATTGTAGCGTTTAAAGTCGAATCTATAACCAAACGTAATAGCCTCATCGACCTGGTCGCGTATGCCTTTGACTGTGTCGCGCCTGTAAGAAAGCAGGTTTTCGTAGTACCAATGGCTTGTCTTGTCGAAGTCGCGGCGGTATTTTGTCTCTACACCGTATTTGTCGAGGGTTCGGTTTGTGACATCGTTTATAGTTTCGGAAGTATAATCGTAGAATGCCGTGGCTTCAAATTTATTGAGTTCCCACTCCTTTTTGACGTCGAACGCCGCGCTGAGGGAGAAGTTTGTAGAGGTTGTCTCTTTTAGCGCCATGCCGCCACGCAGCCTAAACTGCCAATCTTTGGGGAGATTTTCTTTTATAAAGTTGCGGTAGTCAACTACCCACTGGGGCTCTTTCAATTTGGGCTCAGGCGCGGTTGGATCTTCCGCGGGAGCGGCGCTTTCGGCGGCGGGTTCCGCCTCTTTCTGCGCCGGTTCTTTTGCCTCTGCAACATTTGTTTTAGCCGCCTCTTGGACGGGGTCGGGAGAAATTTTGCTTATCGATTTTTTGGGAATAACCACCTGCCCAAAAGACGAATCGAGCACAATTTTTTCGTCAGACGAAGACACCACTTTCCCAGTTATCCTATCGCCGTTTACGAGATTTACAATTTCGGCGCCAGCGGGGGCGCATATAGCGGCCACCATTGCCGCCGTAAAAGCGATTTTTCCTATAAAAGTTATGGGAGCGGGCATGTTCTTAATATTTTTTTAAATTAAAAATCTTTAAAATAGTGGCATTGTATGCCGCCTCTTACAAGTTTTTTTTGGCAAAAAAAACGCCAATTCCTCGATTTTGCGCGCCTCGGCAAATTAATATGAAAAAAATATTGAAGAAATTACGGCGAGGAACAGTATTTAAGGGGTTTTTATTTTTTTATTTATAGGAGAACAAAATGGCAGTGCCGATTTCACAGGTAATAACGGTAGCGAAATACGCGATTTCTAATACGCTCAAAGGCAAAAAGCGCTACCCATTGGTAATGATGCTCGAACCGCTCTTTCAGTGCAATCTCGCATGCTCTGGCTGCGGAAAAATACAGTATCCCAAAGAAATTCTCGCGAAAAGAATGCCCAAGGAAAAAGCCTGGGCGGCCGCCGAAGAATGCGGAGCGCCGGTTGTCAGCATTGCAGGCGGAGAACCGCTCCTCCATCCGGAAATGCCGCAAATGATAGAGGGCTTTATTAGGCGCAAAAAATTTGTATATATGTGCACAAACGCACAAGTGCTCCTCGGGAAGATAGACCTATACAAGCCGAGCAAATATCTGTCTTTGGGCATACACCTCGACGGCACTCGTGAAATGCACGATAAATCCGTAAACAAGCCCGGCGCGTACGACATCGCCGTAAAGGGCATAAAAGAAGCCGTAAAGCGCGGATTCAGGGTCACCACCAACACCACAATTTTCAACAACGCCGATCCTGACGAAGTCCGTAAATTCTTCGACGAAGCAATGGCGCTTGGCGTCGAGGGAATGATGATATCCCCGGGATTCCCGTACAACAAAGCTCCTAACCAAGATATATTCTTGGAGAGAAACAAGACAGTCGAGCTTTTTAGAAAAATTCTGTCCAATCCCAAGAAGGAATGGGTATTTAACCACTCTCCGGGATTTTTAGCCTTTTTAAAAGGCGAACAAGAGTACGAGTGTACCCCGTGGGGAAACCCGACATACTCGATTTTCGGCTGGCAGAAGCCCTGCTACCTCATAAACGACGGATACTGCGAGACCTTTGCCGAACTTATGGACTGCATAGACTCCTACGGGCTCGGCCATAACGGGACGCGCCCAGAATGCAAAGACTGCATGCTCCACAGCGGGTACGAAGCAAGCGCCGTGCGCGATATATTCGGCTCCTTCGGCGGGCTTGCGCGCGCAATAAAGCATATGCGCAATTTCAAAAAGCGCTCATAAAGTGTCCGACGGCGCTAATATATTCGACTCAACAAAACTCCCGGAACTCTGCGAAAAGATTTTTGCAAGCGGAGGATATGCGGGCATATTGCCGAATTTTGAGCACCGACCCGAGCAGGAGAAAATGGCGTATTGTTGCGCCCAGGCGTATTCAGGGAACGGCGCGCTGCTGTTTGAGGCCGGCACAGGAGTCGGCAAAAGCATGGCTTACCTCGTTCCGGGAATAATAGCAGCCCGCAGATTCAAGCGGCAGCTTGTGGTGGCGACCCACACAATAGCCCTGCAACAGCAGATTATGCAAAAAGATCTGCCGCGCATAGAAATGATGTTTTCAAATTGCGCGGCACTTTCGGACTGCGCCGATTTTAAGGCCGCGCTATTATTGGGCAGAGCCAACTATCTATGCCCGCACAGGCTCAAACGCGCCCTCGCCGAAAAGCGTGAACTCTTCGACACCGCCGAGAGCGCGGAGCTTGAACGCATCGCCCAGTGGGCACTGACAACTCGCACGGGACTTGTCGATGAACTCAATCCGCCGCCGAATCCGGAAGTCTGGGCGTGGGTAAATGCCGACGCGTCTTCGTGCACGCCCAAAAATTGTTCGGACGGCTCATGCTTCTACCAAAACGCGCGCCGCGAGATTTCCTCGGCGGACGTGGTTATTCTAAACCACAATCTGCTCTTTTCGCTTCTCTCTGCGGGAATGGGCACAAACGGGGAGGAATCCGGCATTTTGTTTGCAAACGATATGCTCGTAATCGACGAAGCGCACCTGATACCCGATGTTGCGTCGGCTGCATACGGGCTGTCGCTTTCGAGCGCGGGAATCAGGCGAGAACTTTGCAGGATATACGACCCGAGAAAAAAGCGCGGGCTTATCGCCCGCAGCGGGCTCGCCGAATTTAGGGACAAACAGATTGTTTGCGACGCCATAAGCGAGTGCGACGAACTCTTTTCAAGAATCCGAAAAAATTTTCTTCTTTCCCGCGACACCGTGCGGCTCAGCTCGCCAGACTGGGCCGACGCATATTCGGCTACCGGCGCGCTCGACTCTGTCGCGCGGCTTCTTGACACGCTCGCGCAAAACGCCCCACAGGAAAAGCTCGCGGCGGAAATAAAAGACTACCGGCGGAAAGTGGCGGGAATGAAAAATGCGATAGAAGAATGCGTGTGCCTATCCGACCCTGAATCCGTATATTGGCTCGAAGCTACCGGGGTCGGCGGAAGAAATGTCACCCTAAATTCCGCCCCGATAGAAGTATCCGGCATATTGAGGAGAGTTTTATTTTCAGGGGGCTCTCCGATAATACTCACATCGGCAACCCTCGCAATATCGGGAAGCATGGAGGATTTTTCCGCGAAAGTCGGCGCCGAATCCGCCGAGTCTTTCATTTGCGACTCGCCTTTCGACTACGACGCCCAAATGCGCGCCTTTTTGTTTTCCGACGCCGCCGCGCCCGACAAAGACACCGGCAAAATGGACTGCCAAAAGACGGCTTCATACATATCCAAGCTCTCCAACGTTGTAAAGGGCGGAACTCTCGTTTTATTTACGAGCCATGCGGACTTAAAGCGCACCGCGGAAATTCTCGAATCGGCGGAGCTTTTAAAAGGGCGCAATCTATATGTTCAAGGGCGCATGCCGCGCGCCGAAACGATACGCCGTTTTACCGAGGACGCAACCGCAGTTCTCATGGGAACCGACACTTTTTGGACGGGAATCGACGTGCCCTCCGACGCGCTTTCGCAAGTTATAATCGTGAGGTTGCCGTTTGAGAATTTTAAGCACCCGCTCACCGAGGCGCGAATGGAGCGCGCCGAAGCGCTGGGGGAGAATCCCTTTATGAAAATATCGCTGCCCGCCGCGATAATCAAATTCAGGCAAGGCATAGGCAGGCTGATTAGAAGCGCACGCGACCGCGGTATTATATGCATTCTCGACCCGCGAATGCTTACAAAATCGTACGGCAAGAATTTTGCCGCCGCAATCCCGACCTCGCACGTTGAAAGGGCGCGCTTTGAGGACATAGACACTTTTATAAAATTGGAAGCGGACGATTTATTTTCGGAATAATTTATTTTCGGGGAGATTTTACCGCCCGTTTCTTTTCCGCCGCGCCGCCATTTCTTTGCGAATGCCCTTTTCTTTTTGCAGCAAGCTCCACACTTGTCTTAGAGTCCGTTCCCACACGGCATTTCAGCGCTCTGCGCGCGAAATGTTTGCATAGTTCTACGGGGACTTCCCAAACGCAAAATAATTTTGCAAATTACCATTATAGCCTATGAAAATCCCCACAAACTTCGGAGGAAATTTTCGTTCCCAAAAATCTGGATTATTTCCGCGCTACATTGTTTATGGATATGGCGGAAATAAAATTCACACAATGGCAAATGGTTAAAAAAATCAAAAAGCCCCCCCAACCCCTTTTAAAACACAAGATTTTCACCGAGCCAAAACGAAAAGAAGACGCTGCAAAAAAGCAGAAAATAATCCGCAATTTTGCCTGCGCCCCTTTCGTTTTTGGACGTAAACCGCCGGCCTGAAAAATCAAAATGAGGCGTTATCGGCGCGTATTAAAACTTATAGACGCGCACGTAGTCGATTTCGTATCTCATAGGCATTGCATTGTCATCAACCGGCCCCTTGCCTTCTTTCGGATTGCCTATCGCCAGATTCAACAAAAGGAATTTTGATTTCAAAAACGGATTTATACCCTTATGCTTTCCGGCATTTATGGATTTGTCGAGCGGCATTTCATTTAGAAGCTCTCCGTCGAGGTAAATTCTGTACGATTTCTCGTCCCAGTCCATTCTCCATACATGGAAATTGGCAAACCAATCCGGATCTTTTTTGAGGAAGTGCGAAACGGGTATTTTTTTGTCGTTCCAAAAAGACCCGTTATTGGAACCCTCCCACGCAAAGTTTGCCAAAATATTGGGCACGCCCCCTATTCTGTAAAACTCCATTACATCTATTTCTCCGCAAGCCGGCCACGGAATCAAATTGGACTTGTCGCGAATATTTTCGCCAAGAAGCCAAATTGCCGGCCATGCGCCCTTCCCGAAAGGTATGCGCGCGCGCACTTCGAGCCTGCCTTTTTTAAAGTCGAAACTATTTTTTGTCACAATAGAAGACGACGTGTACTCTGCATACTCTCTACCGTAAGCCCAGTAGTCTTTCGGTTCCCTGCCGAACTGCGGATTTTTTACCTTCTCCTTGCGCGCCTCTATTACGAGAAATCCGCCTTTGCAATAGGTGTTCTTTGGAGTGTACCATTGCAGCTCCATATTGCGGACAAAACCATGTTCAAAATACCATTTCTCGGAATTGGGCGCGCCGTCCTCTGAAAATTCGTCCGAGAACACGAGTTCCCCCTTTTTTTCCGACGAAACCGCAAAAGGTAAAAAACTAAAAAACACGGAAAATAAAAAAATGTATTTCATAAAACCTTATTACTTTTCCCCTCGCTTACAATCAATCCAAAATTAAGTTTTATTTTGCCGCATAGAATCCTCCGCCGGTTTTCCCCCTTTCATCCTCGAAAAGAGAGCATCCGCCGCCTTCTATTTTAAAATGTACGTCCGCATTTCTGCAAAGAACTACATTTATATCTTATTAGAGAGGGAATAGAAAAATATATCGGTGCGCGTTAAGATAGCTATGCAAAAACTGGAATAGATTTAACGCGCAAAAAAAACACCGCAAAAGTATATTTTTTGCGGCGCCGAAATATAAACGCAAAATTAACGGAATTTTCTGCGGGCAACCGCTACTGCAACCGCGCCCAAGAGCGCCGCCGCCATTGACAGTATGAAAATTATACCCTTGCCTATTTTCATGCGGGAAATTTGAGGCTTTTTTTAGGATATAGTCAACTAATAATATCTAACCCGTTTTTTTTAATATATAGCTATTAAAAAAAAGCCCTACCTAAAAAGGCAGGGTTTTTTCTTACATATTTAAGCGAAGGTTAGCCGGATAACTTTTCTTCTGCGCTCTGGCTTAGAACACAAGTAAATCCTCCGTCCCTTGCGATTTTAATTTCTGCAACAAAAGTTTAGTGCAAAAAATTTCCTACACAAAAGCTTGTCGCAAAAATTATCCGTTGTCTGGGAGTGGTGGCGCGATAATTCCCTCGTCGCCGTCGTCGTGCTTTTCCTGTTCTATTTTTTCCTCCTCGGATATCTCTGCCGCCGTTTTGCCGTCAGTCTTTTCGGGAGCAGGTGTCGGCGTAAATTCGCCGCGCACGATTTTATACACGTCTGCGCCGTCTATCGTTTCGCGAATGAGTAGTTCGTTCGCAATTATATCGAGCTTATCGCGGTTTTCGGAAACTATTTTTCTCGCGCGGTCGAGCTGGCCGTCAACAATAGCCTTTATCTCGTCATCTACAAGCTGGGCGGTCTTCTCGCTAAAATGTTCGTCGCGCGCAATCTCCTTGCCGAGGAATATATGGTCTTGATTTTCGCCGAGGGCTATCGGGCCAATCTCGCCCATGCCCCAATCGCAAACCATCTTACGGGCTATTTTTGTAGCCTGCTTTATATCGCCGGTAGCGCCGTTTGTTATGTCGGTAAACACTATCTCCTCCGCGACTCGCCCGCCGAGGCTCGTGCATATATGGTTGAGCAGCGACTTTTTCGATTCCGTGCGGATGTCGCGCGAAGGCACAAACATTGTCGATCCCAGGCTTTGCCCGCGCGGAATTATCGTCACCTTATGTATCGGCAAACGCCCGTCGTCTATCACGGCTTGGATTAGAGCGTGGCCAGCCTCGTGGTAAGCGGTGAGTTTTTTCTCGTCGGAATCCATGAGCTTGCGGCGTTCCCTTCCAAAAAACACTTTGTCGCGCGCCTCGTCTATGTCCGCCATAGTGACAAGCGACTCGTTGCGCCGCGCCGCTATTATCGCGCCCTCGTTGAGCAGATTCGCCAAATCCGCCCCGGAACAGCCGGGAGTTATCTTGGCGACAGTTTCCAAATCGACAGAAGGATCGAGTTTTATTTTTGCCGCGTGGATTTTGAGAATTTCCTCCCTGCCCTTGACGTCAGGAAGGTCAATGACTACCTGCCTGTCGAAGCGCCCGGGCCGCAAAAGCGCGCTGTCGAGCACGTCGGGACGGTTGGTTGCGGCAATTATTATAACTCCGCTGTGTGCGTCGAAACCGTCCATCTCGACGAGCAGCGAATTGAGGGTCTGCTCCCTTTCATCGTGGCCGCCGCCCATGCCTGCGCCCCTCTGGCGCCCGACCGCGTCGATTTCGTCGATGAAAACGAGGCACGGAGCCGTCTTGCGGGCTTGCTCGAACATGTCGCGCACTCGCGCCGCTCCGACACCGACAAACATCTCGACAAAGTCGGAGCCGCTAATCGAATAAAACGGGACGTCTGCTTCCCCCGCAACAGCTCTCGCCAACAGCGTCTTTCCCGTTCCGGGAGGGCCCACCATCAAAATTCCCTTCGGTATCCTTGCGCCTATGTCGCTAAAACGCTTCGGGTTTTTCAAAAATTCAACGACTTCCGAAACCTCCTCCTTCGATTCATCGCAGCCCGCCACGTCCTTAAAAGTCACCCTATCCTTGTCGGGAGTAAGCAGGCGCGCCCTGCTCTTTCCGAAGCTCATCGCGCTTCTGCCGGTGGCCCTCATTTGGCGCGTAAACAGAAAATAAAGCACGCCCACTATTATTAAGAACGGCAGCACGCTCGACACCAAGTTCCCCCAAAAAGTATTGGAGGGGACTTCCTTAACTTCCCACGGCGCAGTCGGGTAGGTCAGGCGCTTGTACATCTCGTCGGTTATCCTGCCGGAAAACACGAATTCGAGGGCGCGCGGGGCGTCTTTCGGGGCGTCTTCAAGGCCATAGACGGGATTTTTCATCTTGCCCTCCACAACGTACCAGTCCTTCCCGGCGGAGGGGTCGTTGCGAATGGAAATTTCCAGCAGCGAGTCGTTTTGAACCGCAGTCATCAACTGCTTTGTGTCGAGCGTTTGTATCTTTCCGGCGCCGCCGCGCGGCAACGACACCAGCATAATTATTGCGCACACAATCACAATCCAAACAAAGTACGGCCTGTTTGGTATCTTTCCAAAAGTATTTTTTTCCTTCTTCTCCATTTGATACAGGGAAGTGATTAAATTTTAAAAATTTTCGAACGTCAATTCAATTACTGAGCGGGAATTTTCCACCTTGAACAGTTCGGACGGCGGCAATCCGGGGCTCCAAAGTATATTGTCCCCCGCATTACAGACAACGAAAGCCTCCTTTCGTTTCCATATCGGTATTTTTTTGGCGTTAAACATATCTTTTAGTTTTTTTGGAGAACGCGAACCGAGCGGGGCATAGCAGTCGCCGGGGCGGCGTGTGCGCGCCACGAGCGCTCCGTCCACAAGCCCACCGGTGGCGGACAAATCTATGTACGCCCTTACATTGTCGTCATTCTCTCCGTTTTTTATCGACTCAAAGCGCGCGCGGGTAAGCGAAATTTTTTCGACCCTCAGCATTCCGCCGTTCGGAAGCCTGTTTTTCCCGGACTTCAAAACCACACTCCACTCTGAAGCCTCCCGCGCACTCTCTATTCTAAGCTCGCCCTCAGAAAAAAACATCTCCAAGCCCATGCCTACGCTCGCCCGCGCAAATCCGCCCTCCGCGGCGTCCGATACAAATGCGTCAACACACCCAGCCCTGACCTCTGCGGCGAGCGAATTTAGCGCAAGTAGCTTCGTAGCCGCGCGTCTCAATATTGCGCTCTCGCGCGCAAGGGCGGCGGGCAATCTCAAAACTTTCGGGGGCAAATGCGAAGGCGAAACTTCGAGGTTTGGATTCGCCTCGGCAAGCGCCTTCTCGAAAACTTTTTCGATAAAATCGGAATCCTCCTGAAATTGCGCTCGGGAGCGCAAAGCCGCGCTTGAAAACCCGCCCGCGCACAAGGAGTCGATTGCCGGAATAATCTCGGCGCGCAGCCTGTTGCGAAGGAAATCGGCGGACGCGTTTGTCTCGTCCTCCCTCCAATCAATTTTCGCGTCTCTTAAAAGATTTTTTATATCGGTTTTGGAAAGGCGCAAAAGCGGCCTAACGAGAACCGCCCCGCGAAAATGCGACACAGGCCTTGGCGCCGACATTCCCACAGTCCCCGAGCCGCGCATAAGGCGCATTACCAAAGTTTCGGCGACGTCCCCGGAATTGTGCCCCTGCACTATGGCCGACAACCCAAGCTCCGCGGACTGCTCTGCGACAAACCCAAGCCTGAGCCTTCTAAGCGAATCCTCAGTGATTTTTTTCGGCGGCGTTGCGGCTTTCCCCAGGATAAAATTCGCGCCAAGCGCCTTTGCGACGGTCCCGACAAATTCCGCGTCGGAATCGGCCGCCGCGCGCTCGCGGTGGTTGAAATGCAACACGTACACATTCTTTTTATTATTTGAGAATACGCCCGCCACCCACATCAAGGCGCATACCGAGTCCGCCCCGCCGGAGCACGCCACGCCTATCTTTCCGCCGCTTTCGGCAATCCTGACCACCTCCTTAGCAGCGGATTTTTCGAGCGCATTTTTTGGAATTTTAAATCTTATGTTTTTTTGCATTTTAAGACGCGATTTTATATATTGCAATTAAGAGCGCCATTGAAGCGGGCGCAAGCAGGAAAGCGATTTTTCGGCGGCCGAATCTGCCGCAGATGTCGGAGACAAATAGAAATCCCAAAGCGGCTATCGCCGCCGCCAAACCGCTTTTAACGGCAAAATCGACCGACACGTCCGCGGACGAATCGAGCCCTACGGCGCCTTCGCCCATAATTTTCACAACAGCGCAAGCCGCCGCGTTCAGCCATTGGGCGATTGCGTCCGGCAGGAAGAACCCCGCGAAACCGAGGCTCACAGCAATCCCCGCCCCAAATACGAACAGGGGCGAATAGAGGGCCGATATTAAAGAAGCGTATCCGAAATAATGCGCCGTAAGCGGAAACGCTGCAACCGCGCACCCGAAGGAAATGCAAACGCCCCCCACTGCAAAGTCAAATAAGCGGCGGCGGGATTTAGAGTATAGCGAGGTAATGAATCCGCCGTATAGAGTCCGCGGCGCAAATCTCGAAGAAAGAAATTCAAAGAGCGGAAGCGAATAGACGAATATCGATGCCGCAACGCAGTACGAGAGGGAAAACCCGGCGTCGGAAATGTCGCTTGGAAATATTGCAAGCGATATTATCGCGGCCAAAACCAGAGAGTCTATCGGCTTCGCCCCCCTGCCCAAAAGCGACGCGAGCCATACAATCGCCACCATTCCAAACGCCCGCATTGCCGACGGCCTTCCGCCGCACGCGCACACATATAGAAACAGCAGCGGGAGCGCCGCGAACGGCTGAAAGCTCCTGCGCACTCCGAGGGCCGAGAGCGCAAAATACAAAATTCCCGCAGCAAACCCTACATGCAGGCCGCTTATCGCAAATACATGCATTACCCCTGTGCGCGCAAAGGCGTCTTTCTGTTCGGGGGTAAGCAGGCTCTTGTCGCCTAAAATCATCGCGCGGTAGGTTCTTGCAGGCATGGAATCCGCCGACATGAAACCCGGCAGGGCGCTCAACGACGAATCCATATAGCGCGCGATACCGGCGTAAAAATCGAACCTCGCGGAAGGCGGCGACAAGACTTTTGCGCCCATGCTCGGTGCAAAGATTTTATATCGCACAAACTTTCCCTCCAAATATCCGTCAAAATCGAGCGACTTTTGGTTGACCCTGCCGCGCGACAAATACCGCACGCCGCCTGTCGGGGAAACAACGCCGTCAAACCCGACCTCCGCCGACGGAAGAATTTTTAGGGGATTGCGAAGCCCGCCTTTTCCGTCGGAAACAACAAACCATATCGAGTGCCCCGCAAGCCGCGGCAAATCCGCCGAGCGCAATACTTCCGCCGTGCCGTATAGCGAGCCGTTCTTGCCCTTCGACACATCTAAAATCCGGGCGTCTAATGCAGCCTCCCGCGGGGCGAAGTCCGGATACGGATTTGCCGGTATCCTGAGAAAAAAATACGAAAACGCCGCGAAAAAAATTCCAGATAGAAACAATCCCCACCTCGCGCCCCTGGCTAAGCCCGCCGACTTCCCTTCGCCGCTCGGTAAAATTTCAAGAACTTCGAGAGTCGCCCAAAGCGCAAAAATAAACGCCCCCGCACCCATCGCCTGCGCCGCGAATCTCCGCAACTCCGGGAAAGCCGCCGCGAGCGCATATGCCGATAGAACCGCAGCCAAAATCCAGACAGACTCAGGCGCGCAAACCCCGCGCGGGGCGCCCGAATAATCTTCCAAATCTGGCGGCCGCGGCAACTGCATCAATAGCTTACAAGTTCAAGTTCGGAAGTCGGGTCGGCGGTCTTGTCGAATTCCAGCCTGCCGATTGCCCCGTCCGTCTTTCTGCCCTCAAAATAGCCGCGCATTTTCGACGGATTAAATTTCGCCGCCTCAACCGCCTTTGAAAGCTCCATAACGGCGTCGTACCCGTAAGCCGCGGGCCACGTTGGAGCCTTGCCGTATTTCGACTTGTATTCGGCGACAAACCCGCGCGAAACCGCCGTATTTATTTTGCCGAGCTCAAAAAGGGTGGCGGTGCGGCAAAACTTTATGCCTTCGGGAATTTTAAAGGGCTTGAAGTCGAAAACCGCGCTCGCCGCCACGCGCCCCTTGTATCCTTCGCTTGCGACGCTTTTGACAAAATTTTCAAGTTCGCCGCCACGCCCGACGTAAAAAATGCAGTCGGGGAAAAGGCGCTTCATTTGAGAGCTGAAAATTGAAAAGTCGCGCGTATTTTGCGAAAACACGTCCGTATAAAGCTTTGTGCGCTCAAGCCTCACGCAAAAGGCGAGGTAGTCTCCGCACGCCTTCCCGAACATCGAATCTACGCTCATTAAAACTATGCGGGTGTCGCGCCTGTCGGAGCGCTCCACGGCCTTTGAAAGAATGTCGCCGTCTTGCGCGCCGTTTAGGAAAATGCGCGCGCTGTTTTGCGAATCGAGGGTCGCGGGCGGATACTGGCAAAAGTAGTTTATAAAGGCGTCGTCGCACTTGCAAAGCCTTTGGTGCCACGCTACCACATTTTCGTCGAACCCGACTGAAATCACCCTGACTCCGTCGCGGCGGAGCGAATCGAAATGTTCCTCGAACGACAGGTTGTCGGAGCCATTGGCGTCGCGCGCGACAATTTTTATTTTAAGCCCCGCCATTGCTCCTGAGGCGTTCAACTTTTGCGCGGCGAGCTCCATTCCGTTTAGAACCTCGCGCGCCGCTTCGGAGTTTTCGCCCGTAAGCGGCAGGATTGCGCCCATCGGATAGACGTCCTCGCCAAACTTCGGGGCAGTTGAGCAGGCCGAGAGCGCTGCCGCCGCCGTAATCGAAAGCGCGGCAAAGAATTTCGAGCAATTTATTTTCATGCCGCAAATGTTAACCCGACAAACGGCGGGCGCGCAACATTTTATTGAGATTTCACAGCCGCGGCGGAATTAAACCTGTTTACATACGCGCATGACCACACCAAAGTACAAACAATCGAAAGCGCGGAAAATACAATAGCCAAAACCATAAGCACCCCGCATGTCCCCGACATTAGCTCCAACTTCCCGCCGTTTAGATAGGCGTTATATATTGAATATTGCGTTCCCGCCCAGAAAAAAGCAAACGCAACCCCAAACGATGTTCCCCCAGTAAATGGCGAAAAGTATTTCAAAGAACAGCCGCCTACAATCGATACCAAAAAGCCTATAAATACCCCCGTCGCGCCCATTGAATACAATATGGAAATGTCCGATACGAACGATTTTGACATAATCATATATCCGTCAATTTCTCCCTTCGCATTCCAGTGCGTCGGAACTTTCACGTCCCAATACGGCAGGCATAAATTGTAAATCCACAATACAAGCGCGACACAGACCACAATATAAAATATAAAAAACGCCAAATCGAACTTTGCGAATTTTCTGCAACTTTTTTTTATGGCTACAATGGGCGATGTCGAAACATTCGGATATTTTTTAAGGTAGAGTTTTTTAGCGTAAAAGTAAGAGTAAACGGATATGGCGCAAAGAATGGCTATTTCCGGAATGAGAAACGCCGCTTGCCAGTCCTTGAGAGCTCCGTCGAAAATGAGCCCCGCGACCGTAAAAGCCGCGGCTACCGGCGCGAACAATATTCCGAAGCGCGAATTTACCGCACGCCAAATTTCGTCGTCTGAAAGCGTGTACGTAAATCTCACGCCAAAATATCCGTTGCGCCTAACGTATATGCAGGCAATGGATATGCCTATCAGCGCCGCCTGTATTGCTAAAAACTCCCAAAAGTAAAATGAATCCATAATCTACACCTATTTAAAGCAAACGCCCGACAACCGCAGATTTTGCAAATCAAGCGCACGCTAAATACCAAAATTTACTGCAATTTTTCTACGAAAAATTCTTGCTATCGGCAAGCCCAAAATAAGTACATTCTCCCACTCCACAGCTCGCCGCATTCATTTTTTAAGCGAAAAAAAATACTCTCCCCAAACGCATATCTACGTTAAAAAAAAATAAAAAATTTTCTTCCATGCCCCATAGTGGGGATTTTTGCCTTGCGCCGCGCGCCGCGGAAAAAACGGAAGAAAATATATACGCTTTCCAAAGCGCCGCACTCTTTCTTTAATCGGCGAACATCTGTTAATTTTTACCACCCGCAAAATCTAAAAATTTTCTTACTCCGCCAAAATCCGAAAAATTTTTTTGCCGCACGCGCCTCTCGAAAAAATTTTTGCATTGCGCACAGTTTGGGGGAAACCCCATTTTTCTTCCACCCCTGCACAAAAAAATTTTCGCCGAATTTAAATAAAAAAATGCGGCGAAAATCCGGACTCTAAACGCCCGAATTTTGCCGCGGTTTTCACGGTCGCGCTACATGGCGCCGCCGCATAAAATTAATAAGACTTGGCAAATACAGCCTTGACGACTCCCGCGCCGCTCTTTCCTGTGAATATGCACTTCCCGCCTTCGCTTCCGCCTTCGAGCGGAATGCAGCGGACTGTCACTTTCAAGTCGCTTTTAAGCATTTCCTCAACTTCGCGCGAGCCGTCGTAATAGGCGACGGCAAAACCTCCGTGAATTTCCGGCTTCTTCGGGTTTTTCGGGGTGAAGAAAGAATAGAATTCGTCTTTTGAAGAAATTTCCACAGTGTTTTCGTCGCGGTATTTTTTCGCCCTTTCAAACATCGAGTCCTGTATGGATTTGAGAGTGTCGGCGATGGTTTCCACAAATTCCTCGCGGCCGACCGACTTCTTTGAGCCGTCGTCGCGGCGCGCTGCGAAAACTGCATTTTGCGCTACGTCGCGCGGGCCGACCTCCACCCTTACGGGCACGCCCTTCTTTATCCAACCCCAAACTTTCTCGCCGCCGCGAATGTCGCGCTTGTCGATTTCCACGCGGATTGGCAAGCCCATATACGACTTTTTCGACAGCTCCTCTTTCAGCGAGTCGCAGTATTCGAGAACTCTCGCGCGCTCCTCCTCCTTGTGGAGAACGGGCAAAATCACAACTTGCGTCGGGGCGAGGCGCGGGGGCAGCACAAGCCCGTCGTCGTCGGAATGCGTCATAACAAGCCCGCCTATCAGGCGCGTCGAGACTCCCCAGCTCGTCGTCCAGGCGTACTCCTGCGAGCCGCTCTCGGAAAGGTATTTTATGTTGCTTGCCTTCGCAAAATTCTGCCCAAGAAAATGCGACGTTCCAGCTTGCAGCGCTTTTCTATCCTGCATCATGGCCTCTATGCAATATGTGTCAACAGCCCCTGGGAATTTTTCTCCTTCAGTTTTCTTGCCGCATATTACGGGCATTGCCATGTACTCCTGCGCAAACTTTTCGTACACGCCGAGCATTTTTTTGGTTTCAACCTCGGCTTCTTCGCGGGTGGCGTGCGCCGTATGCCCCTCCTGCCAGAGGAATTCCGCCGTGCGCAAAAATAGCCGCGTGCGCATTTCCCACCGAACGACATTCGCCCACTGGTTTATGAGGATTGGAAGGTCGCGGTAAGACTGGACCCACCTCGAATACATCTCCCCGATAATAGTCTCGGAAGTCGGGCGGACGATTAGCGGCTCTTCGAGCTCCGACGCTGGAACGAGCTTGCCCTCCTCGTTCAGCTGCAAGCGCGAGTGCGTGACAACCGCGCACTCCTTGGCGAACCCCTCGACGTGCTCCGCCTCCTTTTCAAGGTAGCTTACGGGAATGAAAAGCGGAAAGTAGGCGTTGACGTGCCCGGTGTCTTTAAACATCTTGTCGAGCGCGGCCTGCATATTTTCCCAAAGGGAATACCCCCACGGCTTGATTACCATGCAGCCGCGGACGGGGCTGTTTTCTGCCAAGTCCGCCGCCTTGATTACCTGTTGATACCATTCGGGATAATCCTCCTCCCTCGTGGGCTGGATTGCGGTTCGTTTCTGCTGTGCCATAAAAAAATCTTTAACGGAAAATTCTGACTAAACCCACGCGGGCTTCAAGCGCAAAATCAAAACAGGGTCGGCTCCGACTCTGTCCGCGCGGCCTGAGGGGGCTCGTCGGGCGGGCGCGGATTGTGTATGTGGCGCGGAGCCTTGCCAAGCCGCGTCTGGACGGCTTCGTCAACCTCGCGCGAAATTCTGTCGCATATCTTTTGGACGTGCATTCTAAGCCATAGCGCCGTCGGGCTTTCGGGGCTGAAATCCGCCGCGCCGTACGCGTCGATTCTGCCGTTTTCGAGCAGCATGTCGTTTTGCTCGAACTCCGCGGGGCTGCCTGGCGAGTACACGGCGTACGCCTTTCCACCGCCCTTGCGGACCACGGAAAACACGGGAACGTCGCTCGGGCCGTCGGCTATGTATATCATATTGCGTATCGGAACCCTCCTATCGGCGGCGGCTATGTTTGAATTTACGTCGATTTGCGGGTTTTTATTCGTCCCTTTGTTTATCTCGAACACGAAGCGCGTCTTTATCGTGTTGTCAACTATCATTCCTATCTGCGTTATCTGGTGCGATAGGTCTGCGAGGTCAAATTCAGGCTGGCGCGAGAAATACGGCGGTAGGGGCTCCTCCACAAATTCGCACCCGAATATGCCGTCAACATGCCCCGCTATGGAGCTGCCGCGTATCATCTCCGCAATCCCCGTGCTTATTATGTAGTGCTCGAGGGATACGTCGAGGTTGTCGCGCTCCGCTCGCTCCGAAACTATGCCGCGAAGTTCGTCGAAGAATTGCGGCAAGCCGGCGCGGAATTTTAACCTACCGCCAAGCTCCCTCAGCTTAGCATTGCTAAGCCCACTCATCTTGCCCGCGCGCACAAAGCTCAGCAGGTGGTTTAAATAGACGCTCTCGGGCGATACCCGCACCCCGCGCTGCGCATAGAGGGCGGGCAGCATGTTCACCTCTTTCCAAAACAGCTTTTCGTCCACCCCGTACTCCTCAAAAATAGGGGTCTGCATATATCCGTCGATAAGAGTCTTGTCGAAGTCCCAGAGGCAGGCTACGACATGTTTGCGGCGGATTGGATTTTCGTTCTCGGGAAACATTTTCTAAGAGTTTCGCAATATGCGGCTATTTTGCAAGTTTTTACGCTCCGGCAGAGCGAGCAAAATTACAGACAGCACAACAAGCCCGATGCCCGAAACTATCGCCGCCGTAAATTTCTCGCCGAGAAAAAGCGCGCAAAACACGGCCGCCGACGCCGGCTCGAACGCGCCGAGAATCGCCGTAATTGTCGGCCCCGCGTACCGCACGGCAAATGCGATGGAAGTTATTGAAAGGAGAGTCGGCAACACTATGAGCCCTGCTACGCACAAGAATTCCGAAAGATTTTTAGGTATTTGCGGCAGTCCTGCGCGCGCCGCAAAATAAATCGCAAACGCAACGGCCGAAAAGAGGAGCGAGTAAAACGCAACCTTTAGCGCGGACATATCCGCAAGGCGCGTGACTTTTAAAGCGACCATGTACATCGAATACGACAGCGCCGACAGCACAACAAGCCCGATACCAAAAGCCGATACGCTCCCGCCGCGCAAGTCCGCAAGCAGCAGTATTCCGCAAAAAGACACCGCAATTGCCGCCGTCGCGCGCCAGCCTATCGGAGCCTTAAAAAACACCCCCATTATCAAAGCGGTAAAAACCGGATACAAAAAAAGTATCGCCGAGGCTATTCCGGCGGGCATAAGCTTAAAGCTCTCGTAGAGCGCAAGCGAGGAAACCGCAAAAAGCACACCTACAAAAAATAAAACTCCCGCCTCGGAACGGGTCGTACGCAGCCCATGCCCAAAATAGAACGCGAAGGGCAAAAGCAGAACGGCCGCGCCCAAAAATCGGAAGAACAGCATCGACTCCACCTCGTATCCGACCCTCAGCAGCGGAACTCCGAAAAGCGGATTTGTCCCGTACGAAACTGCCGACACTATCCCGCATAATATTCCCACATACTTTTTCATACAATAAAAGCTCCCAATTAGAATCCCGCAAAAAAAACTGTAAAGTAAAATTATATTTGCCGTTTCGGAAAAAATACCCGATAAATCTCAAAAATATCTCCGACGCGCATGGACGAACAAAACAACGCAGGCACGGCACAAAAGCCCGACAATACGGCGTACAAAAAGAAAGGGCTGGTTGTTTCAGTACTGCACGAAATAAGCCTTGTGGCAGTGCGCGTCAAAGACGTGTCCATGCTGCTAAAAGAGGTTCTGGACATTTTGTACGCGCAGATGAACCTAACGCGCGGGACGGTCACCCTAAAAAACGGGGACGTTCTCGTGATACGAGCCTCCCACGGGCTGAGCGAGGAGGAGCGGCGAAGGGGCGTTTACAGGGTCGGAGAGGGCGTGACGGGCGACGTCGCGGCGAGGGGCGTTTCCAGAATTGTTGAGGACATATCCAAAAGCCCCGATTTCCTCAACCGTACGGGGAGCCGCCACATGGACGTAAAAACCGCATTCCTGTGCGTCCCGATAATAAGCCAAAACAACGTCATAGGAACCCTGAGCATAGACCGCGAAAACCCGACTTCCTACGAGCTTAAACGCGACCTAAAACTTCTCGAAACCATCGCCAACATCATCGCCTACGCCGTTTCCGTCCTGTTTCTCGACATGGAGGAAAACGAAAAGCTAAACGCCGAAAACCGCGACTTGCGCGAAAGGATAGACCAAGAATTGCGCCCCGAAAACGCTATCGGTACAAGCCCCGCAATGTTGAAGGCGTACGAGCTTATTTCCGCCGCGGGAGAGAGTTCGTCGCACATACTAATACGCGGGGAGGTCGGCGCGGGGAAGGACTTTGCAATGAGGGCAATCGCAAACGCCAAGATGTGGCGCGACAAACCGCTCGAGATTCTCGACTGCTCCACCATGCGCGACTCTTTGATAGACGCGGCCCTCTTCGGTTCTCAATCGCCCACCCATAGGAGCACTCCCGGGCTCGTCGAGAAGGCCGACGGCGGCATAGTTTATCTCGACTCTATGGGGCTAATAGGGCAGCCGCTTCAAGTGAAACTCTTGAAGTTTATGACCGACGGCACTTACACCCGCTGCTCAGAAACCAAAATCCGCCGCTCGGGTGCGCGCATAATCGCCTCCACCTCCGGCGACCTCGAAACAAGGCTTCGCAACGGCATAATACGCCCCGACTTCTACTACCACCTTAGCGTATTCACCATAAATATCCCCCCCCTGCGCCAAAGGCGGCGCGACATTCCGCAGCTCGCAAAATTCTTTCTGCAAAAGCACTCCGCGCTGAGAAATAAAAAAATAACATCAATATCCCCCGCCGCGATGAATATGCTTTGCGCATACCACTGGCCGAGCAACGTCAGGGAGCTTGAAAACTGCATAGAAAGAGCCGTCATAATCTCGGCTGGGCCCTCTATTTTAGAGTCCGACCTTCCTCCGTCCCTGCAAACGCCGCAATCCACAAACACATCAAAATTAAAGGCGGACGAAAATATCGACTTCAAAAAGATGGTGGAAAACTTCGAGCGCGAAATAATCGTCGAAGTTCTCGCGGCAAACGGCGGCAACGCCTCAGCCGCCGCGCGCCAGCTTTCGGTTTCAAGGCGAATTTTGAACTATAAAATAGCCAACCTCGACATAACCCCAAAAAGCTTCAAGCAAAAGAGGCGCTCTGACGCGAAGAAAACGGGTTCGGTATAGACGCCTTAGATAAAAATCAAGGGAAGAAGGCGTTTTGAATAGTGAAACACAAATTGCCTATGCGAGAGGAAAATCACTCCGTTGGCAATGAAGGCTTGTGCAACATAAAAAGCGCAATGCCAAGAAACGAGGCGACCCGTTTTTTTAATGAAATCTTGCCCCGCGACGCAATAGAAGCAAAAGCAAGAGGAATAAGCCCACGCTTTGAAAATGAATACTTGCCCCTGCACAATTTGAAGCAAATTTTACTTTTATACCCCATATAATTTTTGCGGATAGACTGTGCAAATCGCAACATAGGGCATTATGCCACAGCCGCTTATGCAGTTCGCAAAAAATTGCGGCTCAAAAAATCAGGTTTGCCAATGCAAAATAAAACGCCCGTGCGATTCGCGCAGCGGGCGTAAAAATTTCCAGTCTGAAATGGGATATTATTCCTCTTCGCCTTCTTCAAACTCTTCGTCGGTAGTTTCAATATCGGAGCGGAGAATGTTAGCGGAACCACCGCGAATGGCTTGTCCGATATTGTATGTGCGCTGGGTTTGCCCATAGATTTTCAAGAGCCCCGTGCGAGATTCTTCATCGCGCATGGAGGCATACCAGCTGACGTGGCCGTCGGTGAAAGCCATGATGCCGCCTTCATCTTTAAATACGCCGTCGGTGGCGTCCCAAGATCCGTTGGGTTTGAGACCGCGCGACCATACGAGCGGAGTTCCGGAAGGAGCGTTGGGCTCGGTGCGGTTGGCGACTTCCCAAGAGAGGGGATATTCTTTAAATTCGGGGTTGAGCTGCGAGGAAGTTCCGACGCGGTTTATTACGGAAATCGGCATGGGAGCGCCTTCCGCCGCTTTTTCGGCGACTGCTACGTCAAAGTCGAGTATCCACATTGTAGGCTCGTTCATATCGCCGTATCTTGCGAGTTTTTCCGCCCAGCCGTAAATATCTTTAGCGGCTATCATTCTCGATTTTGTGCCTGTTCTGGCGGCGGCTATCCATGCGTTGGATATGCTTCTTGCGGCGTTTTGAGCCTTAACCTGGTCGCCTTTGCCCATTACAGAGCCCAAGTTCGGCATAATCAAGCTCGCGAGAACGCCTATAATCGCTATAACGATGAGCAATTCTACGAGTGTGAAACCTTTTGATGTCTTTCTTGTATTCATAAATACCTTTTAAATTATTGTGGGGTAGTTTTCGTTTGCTATGTAATAATTGTAGATTTTTTTTATAATTTCAAGAATTTTATTAGCAGTTGCCTTTAAATATGCGGCCGACAGCGCTTTCAAAAACGTTTTTTGCTCTCACAAAAACTCTTCGCGCGCAATTTTTTTTATGAAAGGGACAGAGATTTGCGGGCGGGTTAGAAAATTTTCGAGCCCGCCCGACGCAAAAATGCGGCTTCCAAAAAAAATACCAGCCCGCCGAAAAATACTTGAAACTTGCCGCCGAACAGAATTGAGTTGTCGGCAGATATTTACACTTTGCGGTTAACGGAGGTTTAATAAATGCCACAGGAAGAAAAAGTCGCCGACGCGCTCCGCCGCGATGAAGGCTATACGCTCTACGATCTGGTGAGCATGGCCGACAATGCGGAGCTTGACAGGCTCGACGACGAAACCCTCCTGCGCACAAGCCCGCATATCTTATCCGTATTTTTATCGCGCCTCGACGTAGATACCCAGCGCCAGATTTTAAGGCGCTTTGCCCCGGAGCAGGTTTCGGAAATCGTATCCGAGATGGACTCCGAACAATCCGCCGAGCTCGTTTCCGAAATGCGCGAGCACCGCGCGGTGTCCGTCTTGAACGAGATGGAGCCCGACGACGCCGCCGACATCGTCCGCGAGCTCGAAGACGACGACCGCGACAGGCTCTTGAAGGGAATGCAAAAATCGCAGCCCGAAGCCGCGGAAGACGTTCTCGAACTTCTCGAATACCCAGAGGACACGGCCGGCGCGATAATGAATCCGCACGTCGCCACCCTGCGCGCAGATATGACTATCGACGAGGCAATAAGCGCAGTGCGAAAAATGCGGGACGAATACGAAAATATTTATTACTTGTACGTTGTGGACTCCGACGACGTCTTGCAGGGGGTTGTTTCGATGCGCGCGCTCCTGCTTGCGCCAAAGGGGGCGAGAGTCGGGCACATAATGCGCACGGGGCTGATAGGGCTTCTGGCGCCTACGATGGACAAGGAGATAGTCGCCCACATAATGGCCGATACAAATTTCCACACCCTGCCCGTCGTGGACTCGGACGGAGAACTTCTGGGGATAATCACGCACGACGACGTAATCGACATCATGCGCGATGAGAACACCGAGGACATACAAAAAATGGCTGGCGCGGGCGCCGACGAAGGCATCTTCGACCCGATTTTTTCAAGCATACGGCAGCGTTCTCCGTGGCTGTTGGTAAACCTTTGCACAGCGTTTGTGGCTTCGGCCGTGGTGGGAGTTTTCGACGCAGACATCGCCGTGCTGCCGATTCTTGCGGTCTTTATGCCTATAATAGCGGGAATCGGCGGAAATACGGGAGCGCAGACGCTGGCTGTCACAGTCCGCTCAATCGCACTCGGCGAGGTTGAAATGTTCGACATGACGCGCGTATGCGTACGCGAAACGATAAAGGGTTTTTTGAACGGGTTGCTGATAGGGCTTCTGGGCGCATGCCTTGCGCTCGTCGTCACAAGGAGAATCGACTTCTCTATAATAGTATGGGTAGCGATGCTTATAAATATGTCGCTCGGAGGCTTTATGGGAAGTTTTATACCATTTACCCTCAAAAAGTTCGGGCTCGACCCCGCTTCAGGCTCGTCGATATTTGCAACCGGCTGCACCGACACCGGCGGATTCTTCATATTCTTGGGGCTCGGCGCGCTGTTCCTACTTTGAGGATTTTTCAGCCTGCGAATTGATTGCGGCGGAAAAATATCCGCGCAGAACGCCTCCGTTCGCCGGAATCGCCGCTTTTATCCGCGCTTTAACCAAGCGGACTTGCGGCTTTTTTTTAAAAGCCGGGCGGAATAATGTTGCCAAGAGCCAACCTTTCGCGTTTTAAAATTAGCCCCGAAATGAAATATATATTTATTACAGGCGGCGTTGTTTCATCTTTGGGCAAGGGGCTCACCTCGGGCGCCCTCGGCGCACTGCTGGAAACCAGACAACTTAAAGTAAGAATACAAAAATTCGACCCGTATCTGAACGTGGATCCCGGCACGATGAGCCCATTCCAGCACGGCGAAGTCTATGTCCTCGACGACGGCGCGGAAACCGACCTCGACCTCGGCCACTACGAACGCTTTACCCACTGCAAGCTTAGCAAATTCAACAACCTGACCTCCGGGCAAATATACGAACACGTCCTCCAAAAGGAAAGGCGCGGAGACTACCTCGGCAAGACCGTGCAGGTCATTCCGCATGTGACAAACGAAATTAAGGCGCGCCTCTACGCGGCAGGCGAAGGGGTTGACGTGCTAATCACAGAAATCGGCGGCACTGTCGGAGACATCGAGGGTCTTCCGTTCCTCGAAGCCCTGCGCCAATTCTCGCTGGAAGTCGGCAAAGACAACGTTCTTTTCATACACGTCACCCTGCTCCCCTACTTGAAGGCGGCGGGCGAACTCAAAACAAAGCCCTCACAGCAGAGCGTCGCAAAACTCAGGGAAATCGGCATTCAGCCCGACATTCTCGTCTGCCGCACCGAGCAGCCTATGACGGACGATATGCGCCAAAAACTGTCGCTATTTTGCAATGTCGAGCAAAAGGCCGTCATCGAAGAAATGGATGTAAAGCACTCTATTTACGAGCTTCCGATAATGCTCGCGGAAGAAGGGGTTGACAAGCTTGTCGTCGAGAGGCTCGGAATAAAAGCCCCCGAAAGCGATATGTCCGCATGGAAATCAATAGTCCGCAGGCTCGTTTCCCCGTCGGGCGGCTGCGTAAAAATCGCCGTTGTAGGCAAGTACATAGACTTGCAAGACGCATACAAGTCGATTTACGAATCCCTCGCGCACGCTGGCGTCGGGAACGACTGCTCCGTGAAAATACTGAGGATAGACTCCGAAGACGTCGAGCGCGACGGCGCCGAAAAATACCTTTCCGACGCCGACGGAATACTTATCCCCGGCGGATTCGGCGACAGGGGCATAGAGGGCAAAATACTCGCGGCAAAATATGCCCGCGAAAATAAGATTCCGTACTTCGGGATATGCCTCGGCATGCAGATTGCCGTCATAGAATACGCGAGGGACGTCCTCGAGCTGGACGGCGCAAACAGCACAGAGTTCAACGAAAGCACCCTCTACCCCGTAATCAACTTAATGGACGACCAAAAGGACATAGTTGACAAGGGTGCGACAATGCGCCTTGGCTCCTACGAATGCGCCCTTGTAGAGGGCTCGCGCGCGGGCAAGGCCTACGGGCAGAAATCGGTGCGCGAACGCCACCGCCACCGTTTTGAATTTAACAATGCGTACCGCAAAAGGCTCGAAGACGCCGGGCTCGTCGTGGCGGGCATCAATCCGAAGCGCAACCTCGTGGAGATTGTCGAGGTGAAAGACCACCCGTGGATGGTCGGAGTGCAGTTCCACCCAGAATTTCAATCAAAGCCCTCAAAGCCACATCCGCTGTTTTGCGCTTTTGTGGGAGTGGCGCTAAAAAGGGCCGCCGCAAAGAAATGATATTTGAAAAAGACTCGTCCAAAATGCTGTTAATCGCGGGTCCATGCTCTTTGGAATCGCGCGATTTGAGTTTTGAAGTCGCCGACGAAGTGGCGAGAATCGCCTCAAAATACGCCGACTGGCTCGTTGCCGTATTCAAGGGCAGTTTTGACAAGGCAAACCGCACAAGCATAAAAAGCCCGCGCGGCCCCGGTATGGAGAAAGGGCTGGAAATTCTCTCCGAAGTGAGGGAGAAATTCGGGCTGCCCGTAATAACGGACGTCCACGAGAGCTATCAATGCGCGGAAGTTGCAAAAGTCTGCGACGCCCTCCAAATACCGGCATTTCTCTGCCGCCAGACCGACCTGCTCGTAGCCGCGGCTAAAACGGGCAAGGCGGTAAACGTCAAAAAAGGGCAATTTTTGTCGCCGTACGATATGAAATACGTCGTCTCAAAACTGCGCGAAGCGGGGGCGTCGGAAATATGGCAGGCAGAAAGGGGCTCGACTTTCGGCTATGGAAACCTCGTAGTCGATATGAGGTCAATCGCAATAATGGCGGAAAACGGAACACCGGTGATTATCGACGCAACCCACTCAGTGCAGCTGCCCGGAAGGGGCGACGGAGTGAGCGGGGGCGAGCGCAAATATGTCGGGCTGATAGCGCGGGCGGCAATCGCGGCGGGCGCGGACGGAGTGTTTCTCGAAACACACCCAACCCCTGAAAAAGCGCTTTCAGATGCGGCGACACAGTTGCCGCTTGGCGAGCTCGAAGGCTTGGTTGATTCTCTTCTAAAAATCCGCGCTGCTCTGTAAGTACAGCGGCGGTTTTGTTTGTTTTTTCGCGGATCGGGATAATTTTATAAAATCCCGAATCCGCAAATTATCTGCCGCAGTATGCAAAGAAATGCGCGCCGGCAAATTTGCGCCATCGCCGATTTTACTTTTTGGGCGAAAAAAAATACTTTCTGAAAAAGTTGGCTGTAAAATTCGGCAATAAGCTTAAAAAGCAAAATTTTTAGGCAGGACGACGAAATATATCAACAGCCTAACCTGCAAGTTTTTCTGTGCGAAAAATAAAAGTGTATTTTTGAAAAAAACAACTCTATGGCAATGGGCTTCCACAAAAGATAAAGCCAATCAAAAGTTATTGCGCCGCATAGAAAGATTTTGTGAACGCCCCCAAAATACCTATAAATGCACAGCAAATTTTGCACCAGAAGCTATCCTATTAAAAATCCCTATTTCGCATTTTTGCTTGGATTCAATTAACGCAGAAATTGCGAGTATCGGCATTTTTTATAGTTTATATTCCCGCGCCCTCGAACGCATCGTAGAGTTGCGAAATTTTATTTTCCCGAGTTAAAAAGACACACACGCTGTTTCCAAAATAGCAATAGCCCGGATACGCCCCTCGCACAAATATTATAATCTAAAATAATTGCAGGAGAGAAAAAATTTTGCGACTCAGCCTGCAATTTTAAAAGTTTTGCCGATGCTTTTTAATAACTTGGCAAATGCGCCGCTTCTGGGAAACTACCTGCTACGCGGACGCCGTCTATTGCGCAACGCGCAAAACAGCGCAAGTCCCCCGAGTACAACAGCAAAAACAGCCGGCTCAGGAACGGTCTGGTTGAACATAAACGAGTTTGTATAGCCGTCCCAATCGAGAGACCATATACCCGATAAAACAGAACCTTCTGCGTCGTATGCAATCAAATCAACATATGTGTCCGTCGAAGGAATGTAGAGCCGATTGTCCTCAATCCAAACGTCGGAATTTCCTATCCCGAACGATCCGTTTGTATAATCATAGAACTCGATTGCAACATTTGAAACGCTTGTGCTTTCAATTTTAAGATCGTCTATAATCAACGTCTCACCGGCAGAAACTGAAATTCCCAACTTTGCGTTTGAAGTAAAAGTAAACCTGTTTAAGGTATTATCGGCATAAGCGTTTATTCTCAGATAGCCGCCGTACGATTGGAAGTCTATCGATTCTATTTTTGAAAGGAGGTCTTCTCCGTTGAGATTTATAACATTGCCTTCGCCTTGAGAGATTCTTATTCGCGGAGCGCTAAAGCCTTTGCCATATATGTTATAAACTCCGTTGCCCGTCATTTGGATATCTATCTCACTCGTAAACATTCCGTCCTTGCTTAGATTTAGATTTCCGACCTCAAAATACGAAACATTGTTTTGAATTGAAGGCATTACTGAGACCGTTCCATCAATATTCAAATTCCTTATCGAAAATATAGTGCCATAATGAGAAGGAAATTCGCCGCTTATAGAAAAATCCCCGAGATATCCGACATTTATAGTGCCCGTAAAATTTATTATATTGTTCCAACCATCCTCAAAGGCTTCTGCACTCGTAACGACGAGGCGCCCAAAATCTGTATCGGAACCAACATTCACAATTCCCGATCCGGAGAAAGTCGGAGAGTAATTGTGGCCATAGTTTACCGTGAGCATTGCGCCTTCTCCGTATATATTTAGTATGCCGTTATCACCCACTTGATAATGCTGGTACCATTGGCCATTAACAGTTTCGTTTCCAGTAATGGTATATTCTTCATTGAGAGGAGATGTTGGAAGAGCCGCAATTAATGCGCCTCCGGAAAACATTAAAAATAGAGCCGAAAAGATATTTTTTTTCATATACAGATTTTTTTGTTAGATTTTGCCGAGTGGTAGTTGCAATTGAATTAATATTTATTTTCGTATATGAAAGCTGAACAATGTCAAGCTTAAAAAATAGCCAATAAGTCATTTTTTTTAATCAAAATTTCCCTTCTCTTAAAATATATAATAATATAAAATATTCATACATGTATTATGAATTATTACGTGCGAACCTGCCAAACAAAACACCGAAACCTACTATAAGCGCGTTTCTTGCAAATTAATGTATATACCCTACGGCACCTTAAAACAGCGCATCTATCGGCGCGTTTTCTCCAAAATTGCCGAGGCAAATTCAGCAATACCCGAAAGCCCGCACTTTTCGGCGCAACCAAGCAGATTTGTAGCGGCAGGCGCAAAATATTTCACATACTCTGTCTTACCCTTTTTCGCCGACAAAAATCCGTACGCCCCCAACGCTTGCAGCAGCCTCTCAACCCCCGCAAAATTTAGCATTTCCCGCGATTCCGCAAAGCCGGGGAACGAGGCGTCGGGAAGGAAATCCAGATATTCGCTGAGCGCGTCGTCGATAAACTCCCCGCCAAGCCTCTCCACATAGGGATCGAACAACAAAGACGCGACATCGTAAAACGGATTGCCAAGCCTCATTCCCTGAAAGTCTATAACCCGTATATCTCCGCCTTCCGAAACCATAATATTCTGCGATTGAAAATCCCTAAACAATAACCTGCGCGGGAAATCCAATAGTCTGCGCGTCAAAACTTCAAAATCGGAATCTGGGCGCGGAATATTTATGCCAAAAACTCCCTGCGCGCACTCTCTATAAAAATAATCCTGCTCCCACCGGTATAAATCGGCGTCGAATGGAGGGCACAATTCTATGGGATTTGCGGCGAATTTTTCGGAAGCTTTTGTATGTAAAATTTTCGCCGCGCGCAAAGCGGCAAAATATGCGCCCCGCATCTCCTCCGCTTGCAATTCGCCAATATCGCGCTCGCCGGCGTCCTCCATTACGATTATTTTTTTATGCGCGTCGTGGAATAAAATTTTTGGCACTGGAACACCGCAACCGCATAAAAATTCCGCTATCGGCGCGTACAAGAAATTCTCGCGCGGCAAATCCGAATAGAAACAGCCCACAAGTTTTTCCCCGCCTTTGGAAAATCTATAAAAAGCGCGCGTCGACGCCCCCTTTGCGACTTTTCTTATATCAGCCTCGTTTGGCTCAAATCCGCACTCGCAAAGTTCGGCAAGCGCCGCCCACTCGTCCGGAAGCCCGCGGGAATTTAGCCGAACGTATTCGGCGCGGGTCCCGATGTCAGCCCATTCGCCGCCGTCGGCAAAAAATCCCGCAATGCGCTCCCCGGCGCGCAGTGCATCCAAAAAAATATCCACCACCGAGAACTTAGCGGTTTTGGCGCGGCGAAAGCGGTCGAATATCAGCGGATTGAGAACAAAAAAACCCGCGTACTGGGCGATTTTCTCATAAGGCGCGGCAAGCGCAAATCGCATGTCGCAAACGTTTCCGAGCGAATCGGCGCCAACATTTGGCATATTCCCGCCGGAGCGCAGGCAAAGGGTCGCGGCACAGGCGGCGTCTGAGACATTTTCTTGCGCGGCGGAGAGAAATTCATCTGCCGGGCAATCAAAATATATGTCGCCGTTATGGACCACAAGCGGCTTTGAGGCGTCTATAAAAGGCAGTATATTTTTTACGGCGCCGCCGGTGTCGAGTATTTGCGGCTCAAAGACAAGCCTCACAGAAGAACCGCAATAGTGCGTCTTGGCGAGCCGCCCTCTTTTAAAAGAGTCGGGCGGAAGCTCAAAAATTTCGGCAAATTTTTCGGGCAAGTGATGCACATTTATGAGGAAATCATATACACCCGCCGCGCGCAGCTTGTCCATGACAGCAAATATTGCGGGCTTCCCGCGCACGGGCAAAAGCGGCTTGGGAAGTTTATCCGTAAGGGGTCTTAGTCGGGTTCCGTAGCCGGCGCACAAAATCAGGGCGGTTTTTAGATTCTCACTCATTTTCCGCTCTATATTGTTTTTTTATGGGAAATTTACAAGCCGCAAAGAGTTTTTCGGCAAACAGTTTTTTGCGCGTTTCAAAGATTGACATATCCGACACTTGTAGATAAATTCACCCCTTTAAAAATTTATAGTATGATTACTTGGATTCAAATCGTTCTGCAAAAACACCATAAACCCGTATTCATGGTGCTGTTGGTAGCAATCGTGATAGCGTTCGTATTTACGATTGGCTCTGTTCCGTTCCTCGGCGATAGAAACCGCGCTTGGGACAATACGAAAGAATTTTACGGCTACAATCTGTCCGACGAAAATGTGAAGGCCAATCTGCAAAACTTGGCTGTCTATGACGCCATTCTCGGGCAGAAGAATATACGCACACAGCAGCAGATGACACAGCTAATGTTGCGCCAAGCCTACCTCTTGTCCGCCGCCCGCGAATTGGGAATGAGCCAAGTTTCCGAAGACGAACTTAGGGAATATGTGCAGTCCTCCCCCGCATTTAAGAATGCGAGCGGAAATTTCGACCCCGAATTATGGAAGAAATTTGTGAGCGACCGCGGCCGCATGAGCGAAGAACTTCTCTCGTATATAATCTCCCAGAACGCCCTCGCCAATAAAGTTGAAAAATTGATGGGCGGTCCCGGATACTTGCCGCTTTCGTACATTGAAAATCAGTACAAAAAATTCTACGGCAAATGGGACTTCGCAATGGCGATTCTCCAATTTGAAAACTTTAAGCCTGAAATAAAAGTAAGCCAGGCGGACCTCGAAAAGTTCTTCAAGGAAAACATTGAAAATTACAGAATTGGCGAAGGCGTAATACTCGAAACAGTATTCTTCCCGTCGGTGAAATACGCGGCATCGGTGCCAACGCCCACAGATGCGGAAATCTCCGCCTTCTACGGCTCCAACATGCGCAAGTACGCCACGCAAAAAGACGGCAAGCCCTATATGCCCGCACTATCGGAAATTGCCGACAAAGTAAAGGCTGACGTGCTCGCGGACTCCTCTTTGAGAGCCGCCGCAAAAGCCGCTGAAAACCTCGCAATTTCCATATACGACTCCGGTGTAAAAATGGGCTCCGCCGAACTTAAAAAGCTCGTCGCCGACGCGAAAGCTGAAGTGAAGAAACTCCCGCTTTTTAGAACGACCGACCAAAAACTGCCCGAAGGCGTCGATATATCGATTGCGCAGGTAGGCATAAAGCTCGACGAAAAACTATTCTTTTCGGACCCCATTCCTTCGGAAAACGGCGTAACCGTCGCAATTCTTTCCGAAAAAGTTCCCTCATATCTGCCCAAGCTCGACGAAGTAAAGGCTAAAGTTGAGGCCGATTACAAATTGTCGCAAAAGCAGAAACTTTTCGCAGAACGCGTATCCACCCTCGAAAAAGCGCTCAAATCTGCAAAAGACGAGGCGGCATTTGCAAAGATTTCAAAAGAAGGAGGAGCGAAAATCGAAGAATTTAAAAATTATGTCATAGCCTCCCCCTCCCAAGACAACGCCTCATACGCGCTCAATGCGGTCGCAAGTTCGGAGTTGCCGAAGCTTGCAGCCGGAAAAATGTCGGCTATGCAAACAGTCGCGGGTGACGGATATATAATTTTCGTGTCCAAGTTCACTCCGCCTACAATCAACGTTGCGGACAAAGATTTCACGTCTCTAAAAGAAAATGCGGAACGCTCTTTCTCTCAAATATCGGCTCTAAATGTCGTAAGCGAGATGATATCCAAACAGTATTCCGCCAATTCCGACGAAATCGAATAGAAATTCCATTTTTTGAAAAAAAAGCCGCCTTTTTAGGCGGTTTTTTTATTTTTTTTAAAACAAATTTATATATCGGGCGTTTTATACGATAGATAAAGATAGGCAAATTATATTTCCGATAAGGGAAAAAATAAATAATTTAATGCTTGATTTATTTCTCGGACTCGGAAAATAATACCGACTTAACTAATGAGGTAATAGAACCTTATTTATCAGGAAAGGAAAAAAAAATGCCTGCCACGAAAAAGACAGTCAAGAAAGTGACAACCAAAGCCGCTGCGCCAAAGGCAACGGCCTCCAAAAAGTCCGCCAAGGCAAAAACGGCGGCTTGCGCGTGTGACGTCGCCGGGCAGAGCAAATCTTCTGCCTGCAAGAAGGTCACGAGAGTCATCGCCAAGTACAATGCGGGTTGGGGCAACCAGCTGTACATACGCGGTCTCGGCGGCGGCTTGGATTGGAATGTAGGCGTGCCAATGCAATGCGTCGGCGAAGATGAATGGCTGTGGGAACAAGCAGTTCCCAAAGGCAACGTCACATTTAAAGTCCTAATTAACGACTCCGTTTGGAGCGATGGCGAAGATATTGTAGTCGCTGCCGGCGATACTATCATCTGCCACCCCAACTTCTAAATTTTCCAAATAAAATAGAAGCTAAACTGGGTGCGCCTTTCGCTGGGCGCACCCTTCCTTTTTATGGACTTTACATTTTTTGCCGCAGTCTGGCGGCAATATATTGCAAAATTCCTTGCGGAAATCCCACCTCGCATTCGCGCGGCGTAAAACCGCCAAGAAGCATTGCAAATTGCAAGTACAATGTATACCTTGCATCAACAAATCGTAAAAAGAGCACTTTTCATAGCCCAAATAATTGCAATTTGCCTGCGCAAAAAATACGCATTTGCGCGCTGTGAAACTAAAAAGAGCAAAGTTATTAGCCGCCCGATATCCAGTAGAGTAAATATTCCTTGCAATACTATTGTCGCACAGACTAATGAAAAAGCGGCATAGAAAATTTGTATTTTGGAATCTGTTTTTTATCTCTCCAGCAAGCCAGCCGCCCAAGCTTTTGTAATGCTCGCCGTAAAAAAATTGCCCATAGAATATAGTTTTTTAAAGATACAATCTATTGACGCCTTTTAATTATTTAAATTCGCGAATTATTGCGGCATATAGATTGGCTACTTCTATTTTACGGATATATAAATTGCATCTGCTGAAAGCTCCCGCAGAATAAAACTTATCCCCGCAAGCCCTCCTGCATATCAATACATTTTAAACCTCCCCTACTTTCCGGAAACTCCGGACAATTCAAAAGTCGGGAAAATACGCATATAAACCCTCCTTTTTAACGGCGCCCGCGATAATTTTGCGGTCTCCTCGACAAATGCCGCGCACTTACCAAATTTCGCGCCGAATACTGACGGAGCTTTACCCAATATTTCCGCGCTTGAGGAATCAACCGGAAAAATCTCGCTAATCGGGTCGTATTTCGGGTATTGAACAACCTTGTAGCTGCCAATCTTCGCAAGTTTCGCGGCCTCATTTATTGCGCTTTCAACCCCGCCAATAGAGTCGCACAAACCTATTTCCAAAGCCTGAGCACCTGTGTAAATCTTGCCGTCCGCGATTTTTTCAACGTCTTTTATATCCATTTTTCTGGACTTGCAGACAAGCATGACAAACCTTTCGTACACATCGTCGCACAAGTCTTTCATCTTCGCCAAATCCCTATCGTCCGCCGCGCGCAAGGCCGACATAAAATCCGCCATAGGGTCGGTCTTTACGCCGTCGAATTTCACCCCGTGCTCCGCCGCGATTTTTTCGATGTCAAAGCCGACTGAAAATACGCCTATCGACCCCGTTATCGTAGATGCGTCGGCGCATATTTTGTGCGCTGCCGTTGAAATCCAATAAGCGCCGCTTGCGGCTGTGGAACCGAATGAGGCAACTACTTTTGCCTTTTGTGAGAGAGCCTCGACCTCCCTGCGTATGACCTCGCTCGCATAGGCGCTTCCGCCGGGGCTGTCTATCCTAAGCACTACCGCCTTCACTGAGTTGTCGGCGCGAATGCGGCGGAGTATTCCGGCTATTTTTTTTGCAGACATTCTGCCAGACGACACGGAGTCTTCGCAAATCTCACCTTCGAGAGCCACAACAGCTATTTTTGCCGTGTTATAGTTAACAGGAACGGAATAGTCGCGGATGCTCAAATTTTTAAAAGTATTGCCCTTTTCACCGTACGTAGTTTTTAGCATTTCGATTAGAGTGTCGGCATACATAAGCTCATCAACAAACCCGAATTTTTTGGCGGCGTAGGCTGAAAATATCGCCTCCTCGCGCGCGATTTTAGAGAGGGCCGCTTCCGGTATCCCGCGCGAGACCGATATTTGCGATTGGCAGCCGCTCCATAGAGATTGAAGGACTTTCGACAAATGCGCTTTTTGCGATTCGGGCATTTTATCCGACGTAAACATTTCGCCCGCGCTTTTAAACTCGCCGGACTTTACAAGCGCAACGCCAATGCCGTATTTTTTCATTGCCCCACCCAAATACACACTCTGCAATGCCAGCCCTTTGTATTCCATCGAGCCGAAGGGATTCATTATGACTGCCCGCGCGGCGCTCGCCAAATAATAGTCCACAAAGCAGGGGTTTTCGAGATACGCATAAGAAACTTTTCCCTTCTCGGAGAATTTCTCGACCGCCTCTCTTATTTCCGAAGCCTGCGCGAGCGATATCCCCGAAGGCGAGTCTGCCGCACTTCCCTTTATCAACAGGGCATTCACAGATGGGTCCGCCGCCGCCGCCCGTATTTTAGCGCATATATCAAAAGTGCTCTCTGGGGGAGTTTTAAAAAACTTCCCGCGGATCTTAAAATTGCTTGCTGGGGAAGTCTCGGAAACCCCGTCCGACAAATCTAATACGAGGACTCCGCCTTTTGAGACCTCTAATTTGTCCTTCTCGCCTATCGACGCAATCACCGCCGCGATTATAACCAGAAACGTGAAAGGCACTGCTATAAAAAATACTATCAAAGCCGCCAATGAGGCGCAAAAATTTCTAAGGAAAGCAATCATATTTGAGGACGTATTGATGATATTGCAAGTCTGAGGGATTCGAGGGCGCAAGCCGCCGTTATGGTTCTATTCAAATTTCTGTCTGCGTTTGTATCGAGGGATATTTGAGAGCAAAATTCCGAAGTCTTTCCGCCGCCCCCAACGCAAGCGCATACAAAAACCTTTCCGGCGAGCTCTTGTGGCTTTCCGCCCACGTTGGCGTCGAGAAATCCCGTCGTAGAAACCGCGGCATCCGCACCGAAGATACGCATAGCCCCGCGCGCCATTTCAATGGAGCATTGCCTGCTCTCGGCAAAGCAATTTTCAATCGTATCGCGGCGCACGCCCAAGACGGAGATTTTAGAGGCGTCGCAGTAGCATACGGCAGATCCCTTGAATATCGAGCTTGCCCCGGAAATTCCCACTATCGACGAACCGACCAGCCCGCCCGTGCACGATTCCGCCGCGCAGAGGGTAAGATTTCCCACCTTAAAAATTTCAAACACATCCCGCGCCGCAACAGCGAGCCTTCCTTGCGCTTCGCCCATATCCATCGGCGAAAATATTGGATAAATTCCGGCGTTAAATCAAGACATTCCGATGTATTTATTCTTGCGCGAAACGTTTTACAAATAATATAATTACCGGAAATAAATTCACCGCGTAAATTTTTTGATAGATGTTGGCAAGGGTAAATTCTGGCGCCCTCGTCGGAGTCGAGGCGCTGCCGGTACAGGTAGAGGTAAATTCCGGGGAGAGGGGCGAACCAAAAACTTTCGTCGTGGGCCTTCCCGACGCGGCCGTAAAAGAATCCATAAACCGCGTATCCTCGGCCCTCTCGAACAGTGGATTCTCCATGCCGTTTACAAAAATGACGGTCAATCTCGCGCCCGGTGACATCAAAAAAGAAGGGCCGATATACGACCTCCCGATATGCCTCGGTATTCTCGCTTCCACCGGAGAGCTCGATGAAACCAAGCTATCCGACTACATCATTGCGGGAGAACTGAGCCTATCAGGGGATTTGAGACACATATGCGGAGGGGTATCGCTTGCGCTTCTCGCGCGCAGGCTCGGTAAAAAGGGCGTGATACTGCCCCCGGAATCGGCCGCCGAAGCCGCGCTTGTTGACGGCATTGACGCTCTCGCCCCGCGCGATCTTGGCGAACTCGTAAACTTTCTGAGGGGCAAAACAAACCTTGAGCCAGTCAGGGCTTCAGAGTCGCCCTTCAACATTCCCCAACAATCGGAAGGCATGCCGGACTTCGCAGATGTCAAAGGCCAACATCAAGTGCGCAGAGCCGTTGAAGTCGCCGTGGCAGGCGGGCACAATATTCTAATGGTCGGCCCGCCGGGCTCGGGAAAGAGCATGATTGCAAAGCGCATTCCATCAATAATGCCGCTGCCGACGCTCGACGAATTTCTCGAAATTCTCGGCATATATTCCGCGGCGGGGCTTACGCAGTTCTCGGAAAACAAATTTTTTAGACGCCCATTCAGGGCGCCGCACCACACAATCAGCCGCGTAGGGCTCGCAGGAGGCGGCCCAAATCCGCGCCCCGGCGAAGTGTCGCTCGCGCACAATGGAGTTCTGTTCCTCGACGAGCTTCCGGAATTCGGCTCTATTCTCGACAACCTCAGGCAGCCAATGGAGGACGGCAAGCTGACAATTTCCCGCGCGGCAGGCAAAATAACCTACCCCTGCAAATTTATGCTCGTCGCGGCGATGAACCCCTGCAAATGCGGCTATCTGGGTGACCCCCGCCGAAAATGCACATGCACTCCCGCACAGGTACAGGCTTACAGGGCGAGAGTTTCGGGCCCGCTGCTCGACAGAATCGACATCCACGTCGAGGCCTCAGCCCTGCCGGTGAGCGACCTTGCAAAAGCCTCAAAAGGCGAATCCTCCGCAGAAATCCGCAAGAGAGTCGAGGCCGCAAGGGAAATACAAAAGCGGCGCTTCGCTCCATACGGGCGAACGGACCTCGTAAACGCCGCAATGACAAGCTCGCAAATCAGGAAATTCTGCCAGTTGACAAACGAACAAATTTCTATGCTGACTTCCGCAATGGAGGAACTCGGGCTATCGGCGCGCGCTTGGGACAGAATCCTAAAAGTGGCCCGCACAATCGCAGATCTTGAAGCCTCCGAAAATATTCAGACACACCAGCTCTTGGAGGCTATAAACTACCGATCTCTCGACAGACAGTAATTTTTTGTCTGACCCGAACTTAAAAAAAGCCTCTTTTACACTCTTTGCATATATGAAATTACTGGAAAAATTTTTTCGTCTGAGCGAGCGCGGCTCCACAGTGCCAAACGAACTGCTCGCCGGTTTCGCAACATTCATTGCGATGTCGTACATATTGGCGGTAAATCCCGCAATACTTTCCCAAGCGGGAATGGACAAGGCGGCTCTCGTGACTGTCACGGCCGTCGCGGCTGCGATAGGCTGCGCCCTGATGGCTCTGCTTGCAAACCTGCCTATCGCCCTCGCGCCCACCATGGGGACAAATACATATTTTTCCGTCATTGTTTGCATCGGAATGGGACTCAAATGGCAGGAGGCTCTTGCGCTCACCTTTTACAATGGCGTTTTTTTCTTCATAATTTCAATAACGGGAATCCGCGAAAAACTGATTATGGGCGTTCCGCGCCCAATGCAGATTGCGCTTCAATGCGGGATTGGAATGTTTATAGCATTTTTCGGGTTGCAGTCGGCAAAGCTCGTCGTCTCAAATCCTGTGACTCTCGTGACAGGCGGCGTATTGTCTTCGCCTGAATGCCTGTTTGCGCTTGCGGGAATCGCGCTGCTTGCGATTCTCTACGTGAAAAAAGTGAGGGCGGCAATAATAATATCAATCGTCGCAATGACGGCTGTCGCATTCTTCGTTGACGACTCCACCGGCAAGCGCATGGCGCAAATCCCGAACGCGGTTTTCTCAATGCCCCACGGAATTTCCGAAACCTTTATGCAGCTCGACTTCGCCTATCCGTTCAGGGAATTTCAAAAAGCCGCTCCCGTAATATTCGTGCTGCTAATGCTCGACCTGCTCGATACAATAGCGACTGTCGTTGCAATGGCCAATAGATGCGGAATTATGCGCCCCGACGGAACATTCCCCAAAATGGGAAGAGCCCTGACAGCCGACGCCTCCGCAACTATATTAGGCGCATTGCTTGGCACGTCCACAACCGGCGCGTACGTGGAATCATCGGCAGGAATAGAATCGGGAGGCAAGACGGGTCTGACTTCGATATTTACGGGCCTATTTTTTATTGCGGCACTATTTCTCTCGCCGCTTATAAACGCAGTTCCCGCGGCAGCAACGGCGCCGGCGCTGATTATCATCGGGATTCTAATGTTTCAAAGCGTATCCCAGATAAATTTCTCCGATCCCGCGGAATTGATTCCCGTATTTTTTTGCATAATGATGGTTGCCTTGTGCTTTAAAATTTCCGAGGGATTCGCTTTCGGCATAGTAGCCTATGTCCTGCTAATGTGCGCCACAAAACGCGCAAGGAAAATCGCCCCAGCAACATGGCTCTTGTTTGCAGTGATGTGCGTATTCCTATGCGCCGTGTAATTTCTTAATTCATCGCGCCAACGGAACAATAAAAAACGCGCACTTCACATCACCGTGCCGCCGCGCAAAAAAAAAGCAAGCATTGCGTCGATAAAAAAAGCAAAACGGCGCAATGCCCCGCAAAAAAATAAAAAGTCTGCAACTAAGACTGGGCGAGAAAATCAACCAAATCTCCAAACTCTACAAAAGTTTCCTCGCCCGTTGAAAGCCTTTTTACCTTGGCACAGCCTTTAGAAACTTCGTCCTCTCCCACAACAACAGCAAACTTTGCCCCGAGTGAGTCGGCCTGCTTAAACTGCTTGCCGAAAGAAGCGTCCTTGAACGGGTAGTCTGTTCTATACCCCGCCCTTCTGAGAGTTGAAACAATTTCCAAAGCCTTGTCTCTGCAATTTGGAGAGCCTATTGCAACATAAACTTGGAGCGGCTGTGCAACAGTACCCATCTTCCCCACGAGTTCGAGAAGATCTGAAACTGTGACATCTCCCATTCCGAATCCGACAGCCGGCATATCCTGATAGCCGAGCTTTTTTACGAGATTGTCGTACCTGCCTCCGCCCGCCAAAGCGCGTCCGGAACCGACCGTTTGGAAAGCCTCAAAGACAAACCCCGTATAGTACGCAAGGCCTCTTACAATGCCGAGGTCTATCGACACATACTCGCCCACGCCCATTGAGGACAGTAGGGAAATCAATATGCGCCAATCTGATATGCGAGCGTCGATTTTTTCCGCAAGCTCAGAAGACAGGTCGAAAGACGCCCTTATTTCGTCGAGAGTCGAGGCTTTTATAAAGTCCTTCGCGGCGGCCATTAGGGCTTTCGCGTCGGCCTTCGAGCCCTCGAGCGCCTTTTCGGCCATTTCCGCCAAAGCTTCCGCGGAAACTTTTTCCATCTTATCTATGACGGAAAGCACGGGAATAATAAAATTTTCCTCCACACCCATATTTTGGAGGAACAGCACCCACAGGGTTCTGTCGCCAAGCCTTAGTTTGAACTCTTTTTCGGTGAGGCCAAAAGCGCGCAAAGATTCTATGAGAAGCGCGATTACTTCGGCGTCGGCATTTATCGAGTCGTCTCCGAGGATATCGGCATTATATTGATAGAAAGCGCGCAGCCTTCCCTTTTGCTGGCGTTCGTAGCGGTAGTTTTCGCCTATTGCGAACCATTTGACCGGGCGGCGTATGCCTGCGGCTTTAGCGCCGACCATTCTCGCGAGAGACGGAGTCATTTCCGGACGCAACGAGACTCCGCGGCCGCCCTTGTCAACAAATTCAAACAGTTGCGACTTTATTTCCTCGCCGCTCTTTTCAGTAAAGAGTTCGACCTGCTCCAACACGGGCGGGTCGAATTCTCTAAAACCGAAAGTTTCGGCGGTCTTGCGCCATTTGGAAAATATGAAGTTGCGTTTGGCGCAATCGTCGGGATAAAACTCTCTAAACCCTGGGAGAGTCTTAAACATTTTATTTTCTGGCTCTTGCCGCCTTGCTCTTTTCCACTATGGACAAATCGAGCTTTTTAAGGGCTGCTTTTAGCTCCTTGCCAGCCTTAAACTTTACGATAGCCCTCTTGGGGATAACGACGTCGTCGGCGGGCTTTGTAGGATTGCGTCCAACGCGCGGCTTGCGTATTTGAACTTCAAACACACCGAAGTTCCTGAGTTCCACATTTCTACCCTTGACGAGCGACGCGCAAAGTATGTCGAGCGTGCGCTGAACTATGTCTTTTACATCGTTTTGCAGAATATCGCCGCGGCGGCATTCTTCTTTAGCCTTGTAAATTTCCTGAACTATTTCTCTCTTGGTAAGATTTTGCATATTTTGCCTATCTTGTATCAGTTATAAAAACCTTTTTAAATGCCAGCAATTACTGCTGCACGTATCTTTTAGCGTCTTTACTAAGATTTTTAGAATTATCTTTCGATGTTGAAAGTCAATATAATTCTGATGATTTTTTCAAATTATTTAAAGACTTTACACAAAAATCCGACCTCTATATAAACGGCTTTTCGCAAAATTTTAGATATGAATACAAATCCTCCAACGGACGACACTCCAAAAAAAGACAACGAAGAAAACCCCCTCGAAGAACTCAAAAAACAGCTCGAGGGAGTGCTCGGAAAAAATAAAAACGTGAGATTTGAATTTGTGCCACCGTTCGGAGCCTCCGCCCCGTACGAAGAAAATTCCGCGCCTCAAAACGATTCGTCCGCAAAAATCCTCGAAAGAATCGCCAACTTCTCAATGAAGCCGCGCGAGATACGCGACTATCTCGATAAATTCGTAATTAAGCAAGACGAGGCTAAAAAGGTTCTGTCGGTCGCAATCTGCGACCACTACAACCACATACGCCGCTGCATGCAAAACCCGAAACTCGCCGAACGCGAATACGCAAAACAAAACATTCTGATTCTCGGGCCGACGGGCGTGGGCAAAACGTACCTCATGCGCACAATCGCAAAACTCATAGGCGTTCCGTTTGTAAAGGCCGACGCAACCAAGTTTTCGGAAACAGGATACGTCGGCGGCGACGTCGAAGACCTCGTGCGCGACCTCGTAAAAGCCGCAGACGGCGATGTAGATGTCGCCCAATACGGCATTGTGTACATCGACGAAATTGATAAAATCGCCGGCCGCGACGGGCGCAACGGCGGCAGGGACGTATCCGGCAGGGGAGTTCAAATCAACCTCCTAAAACTAATGGAGGAATCGAACGTGAATGTCGTAAGCCCGCAGGATATGATGGGGCAAATGCAGATGGCGATGAGCGCAAGAGGCGGAAAAAAGCCGAAGCGCACAATAAACACCCGCCACATACTGTTCATAGTAAGCGGCGCATTCGACACCCTCGGTGAGGATATCGCAAAGCGAATGAACCGCGGCGTAATAGGCTTTTCCGAACATTCCGACGGCGCAAATCCGGACGAAGCGCCCTCGGAATTTCTCAAATTCGCCCAGACTTCCGACTTTATAAAATACGGATTTGAAGCCGAATTTATCGGAAGGCTTCCCGTTAGGGTTGCATGCGAATCGCTAAAAGCGGACGACCTGGCCGACATTCTCGTTTCGTCAGAGGGGTCTATTTTGCGCCAGTACGAATCGGATTTCCGCGGATACGGAATCGACTTCACCGTCACAAAGGAGGCAATCGAGGCTGTCGCGAAACTCGCCTACGAAGAAAAAACCGGCGCGAGGGGCCTTATGACCGTCCTCGAAAGGACATTGCGCGACTTTAAATTCGACCTCCCCTCGTCTGGCATAAAGCACTTTGAGCTCGACTCCCAAACGGTTGCGAACCCGAAGGAGGGCCTTGAAAAATTACTCGTGAACAATGCCGATCTTTTGAGGGAAGACATATCGGAATCCATCGCAGAGTTTGCGGAAAAATTCCATGCCGAAAACGGTTTTAAGCTCGTTTTTGAGCCCGACGCAAAAGAAAAGATAATATCCCTGTGTGTCGCGCGCGACAAAGACGCCCAGACAATCTGTTCCGAGCTCTTCCGCGACTATTCCCACGGCTTGGCAATCGTCGCGCGCAATACGGGCGCGGAGGAATTTTCCATACCGAAGGAAGCCGTGGAAAATCCTGACAAATTTTTGTCGGAGATGGTCGTAAATTCCTTTAAAAAATAATATGGAAAACGCCAACGACCCCAAAGGCAGAAAACCCGAGAACGTAAAAAAAATGTTTTCGAGAGTCGCCGCGCACTACGACGTGATAAACCGCGCTATGTGCGGGGGGCTCGATGTAATCTGGCGTAAAAGGCTCGTAAATGCGGCCGTTTCAGGCGCGCGCGCAGATGGTGAAAAGAAATTTCTCGACATCGCGTGCGGCAGCGGCGACGTTTGCGCAGAGTTCCTGAAGCGCGACGCCTCCTGCCGCGTCACCGGGGTCGATTTTTGCCCCGAGATGCTGGAAATTGCCCGCAAAAAATGCGCCGGCGAGCGCTCCGAATTTGTGGAGGCCGACTGCCAAAGACTCCCCTTTGCGGACGGAACGTTCGACGCCGCCACAATCTCGTTCGGATTCAGAAATTTTAACGACCGCCCCGCGTGCCTTTCGGAAATCGCGAGAGTCTTAAAAGCAGGCGCGCCTTTGTGCGTACTTGAAGTTGCGCGCGCGGAAGGGATATTCGAGCCTATTCAAAAATTTTTTATGTGCTCGGCAGTCCCAAAAATCGCAAAGTTATTCGGAGGGGAAAGTGCCGACTACGAATACCTCGCAAAGACTACAATGTATTATCCAAAACGCGCGGAGGTTGAAAAAATGTTCTCCAACGCAGGTTTTAAAAATGTAAAGACAAGGCCGATGGCATTCGGAATGGTCGCAATCACATCGGGCGAGCTCGCGGGCGCAAAATAGAAGGTTTTTGCCTACATTTTAGGAGGCTCCGCGCTCCATTTGGGAAGACTTGCTGGCGCGGTAAATTTTTTTGCCGCTATTTTGCTCCGCATCGCCCGCTTTGCTCGTTTCTTTATCAAAAAAATTAAAACTTCGCTTTTCAATACAAAGAATTTTTGCAGTACATTTTTTTCGGGCTTTGCGAAGGTTTTATCAGAATAAAATTTTTCTCCAAGCAAACTGCATATTTTCATCGCTAAATAAAAATTCGCATTTTATTGCAAAACTGCAAGCACACACAATAAGGCTTGCCGCAAGCGCGGGAAAATTTTTGAAAATCTTGCCATTATTCTTGCCTGCACTTGCCTCCCTAAATATAACTTTTGCAAATGCTCAAAATTATTTTAATTATCGCGGTTGCAATCCATACTGCAGCCATATTTGGGGACACAGGTAAAATCGACAGGCGCGCGACTGTCGAACGCCATACCGTAAAATACGTCGGAAATTCCGCGCGCAAAAGCGATTCGCCCTCGCAGGTCGGCAACGGAAAATTCGCCTTCGGATTTGACAGGACGGGTCTTCAAACGCTCTCTGCGCAAAACACGCTCTCGGACTGGGCATGGCACTCCACGCCGCCGCCTTCCGACCCAAAAAAATTTAAGGGTAGTTCAGTAAATTCGCCCAAAGGAATAATAAATTTTCCGGACTCCCTTCCCGACCCCGCCAACCCGCAGCTTTCGGAATGGCTCGCCGCAAATCCGCACAGGCTGAATCTCGGGCGGATTGCTTTCGCAATTTTCTCGCCCGACGGAAAGCGGCTCGACTTCAACTCGATATCTCCGACATGGCAGATGGTGAATATGTACACCGGTGCCGTCGAAAGCCAATTCTCCGCGCTCGGGAAAAATGCGCGCGTCACGACAGTTTCGCATCCTGAGCGCGACGCAGTATCGGTAAAAATATCGTCGAAGCTTTTAAAGCCGGGAAAACTCCGCGTTATTTTTTCATTCCCGTATTCGGACGCGCAAACAGTCAACCTTTCCGGCGATTGGAACTCTCCGCAAAAGCATAAAAGCGCGCTTGAAACACCGCTAAAAAACGCGGCTGTAATTTCCCGCGAGCTAGACTCCACTAAATATTTTGCCGCCGTGAGATTTTCCGAAGGCGCAAAGTTTAAGCCCACACAAACCCCGCATGAATTTGAATTGGTTTCAAACTCCGACACCCTTGAATTCACATGCGAATTTTCTCCGTCAAAGCCCGACGCCGCCTCAATCCCGAATTTCGCCGAGTGCAGAAAAGCGTACGAAAATATGTGGGCGGACTTTTGGGAGAACGGGGCGTTTATCGATTTGTCCGCAAGTTCCGACCCGCGTTGGAAGGAGCTTGAAAGGCGCATAATAACCTCGCAATTTCTCATGCGCATAAACGCCGCCGGAAACCTTCCCCCGCAGGAAAGCGGGCTTATGGAAAATTCGTGGTTTGGGAGATTCCACTTTGAGATGATATGGTGGCACGCATACCACTGGATACTCTGGGAGCGCCCGCATTTGGCAAAAAACATTCTTTCCATATACGAAAAAACCCTTCCCTATGCGCGGGGAATAGCGCGCAAGCAGGGCTATCGCGGGGCGCGATGGCCGAAGTGCCTTGGCAACATTCCGCGAGAATGGCCGCACCCAATACATTCGTTTCTGATATGGCAGCAGCCGCACCCAATATTTTTTGCGGAAGCTCTATACCGCGCAAATCCGTCGAAAGACACGCTCGAAAAATGGTCGGATATAGTTTTTGAGACGGCAGAATTTATGGCGGATATTCCGATAAAAAATCAGTCCAGCGGGAAATATTGCCTCGAACCGCCGCTCTATATAGTATCGGAAAACACAAACCCAAGCACTACGCGCAATCCCGCCTTTGAACTCGGCTATTGGAGGTATGGGCTTTCAGTCGCTCTCGAATGGCAAAAGAGAATGGGCATGCCCGAAAATAAAAAGTGGAGGGAAGTTCTCGACAATCTATCCCAACTTCCCGAAAAAGACGGAGTATATGAAATATACGAGGGCGTCAAAGACATGTGGACAAAGCTGAATTGGGAACACCCCGCTCTCATAGGCACATTCGGAATGCTGCGCGGCGACGGGACAAAGCCCGATACAATGAGAAATACATTGAGGAAAATCGAGTCAACTTGGAACTTCGACAGAATATGGGGGTGGGACTTCCCCATGCTCGCAATGGCGGAGCTGCGGACGGGAAATCCGGAAAAAGCGATAGACTACCTTTTATTTGCAACTCCCCACTATTCGTGGAACGACGCCGGAACTGTAAACTCGCCCTGCGTCTATTTCCCCGCGAACGGAGGGCTGCTTACAACTGCCGCTATGCTCGCAAACGGCTGGGACGGCGCGCCCGCGCCGAATGGCGACTCTCTATACTTTCCCGCCAACGGGAAATGGAAAATCCGCGCGGAGGGCTTTAAGCAAAGGCACCAATAAAAATTTTATCGCATTAAAATAGAAGCGGCGTAGAAAGAAAAAAATGAGTGAAAATCCTGAAAGATTCGGAGAGAGCGCAGGCCTTGTCGATATGGACGAGTTTCCCAAATGGATAATCTATGAAGACTCGAATTACCTCGCGCTCGACAAGCCGGGGTGGCTCGTGTGCCACCCTTCAAAAAACGGGCCGCTCTCAAGCCTCGTGGGCGCGGCGAGAGTCTATCTGAACGCCGAAGTCCTGCACCCCGTAAGCCGCCTCGACAGGGAGACGAGCGGTGTTGTCGTCGTGGCAAAAAACCACGAAAGCGCCTCCAAAGCGCAAAAGGCGGTATCCGAAAAGGGGGCTGTAAAGAAAAAGTACCTCGCATTTCTCGAAGGATTTTTGGACGCAACAGCGACTGTTTCGCAGCCACTGGCCGACGACAAACATTCGATAGTAGCGATAAAGACGTGCTGCGCGATGCAAAAGCCCTCCGCAAAAAGCGCGTGCACAATATTCCGCCCAATTTCACATTCCAACAGCCCCGATGGCGATTTCACCCTCTGCGAAGTGGAGCTTTTGACGGGAAGGAAACACCAGATACGCGCCCACGCGCAATGGCTCGGGCACAGCGTTGCGGGAGACAAACTATACGGCCCCGACGAAACCCTTTATCTCGATTTCGCAGAAAAGGGCTTTACGGAGGAGATGTCGAAAATTTTGCCGATTAAGCGGCAGGCTTTGCACGCATTTGAGATGGATTTCGGCACGTCCGTCCCGGAGCTAAAATTGCGCGCGCCTCTCGCGGAAGACCTCGTTTCTTTCGCAAAAAAATACCGGATAGAAATTCCCGAAAAATATTTGAAGGCATAGCGCGTCTATGCTTCAACTCTCCGATTATTAAAAATCGCTTTTCGTCGCCCGCTTTTCCGCGCGGCAAATAAAATCGCATCGTAAAAAACTTTGAATAGCGAAAGTTTTTTACAATTTTAAAGCGCAAGCCGAGCCAATGAAGAGCAAAGCTCCCATTAAAAAAGTGCGTAAAAAAATCTCCCTGACGGGAGACTTCTTTATTTTTTAAAAGCAATACGGCTACACGCGCAAATACGGCGAAAGATTTGCAAAGCGCGTTTCTATTTCGTCTATCTGCGCCTGCGAGAGCTTCAATTCCCGCAGAATGGGCTTGTCCGGAATTGTGTCCTTGCCGTTTTTTCTGTCGTATTCGCGCGACAGCAAGTTTTTGAAAACTCCCCTCTTTCGCAGCACATATAGATGTCCGCCGCGGAGGGAGCCTGGGACAAACTCGGATATATTTATCATTAAAAGGTATTTTGCAAATGCGTCGTCGAGCCTTCCGGAAGAGTCCCGCAATTCCATGAGCCTCCAGATTTCTGCAAGGACGTCCGCATACGCAACGCGCTCCGATATTACGCCTTCGCTGCCTATGCGGCGGCTCTGGTAGAGCCACTGGTAGCTTCCCCACGCGCTAAAAACAGTATGTATCACGGGTTTTTTGGCAATCTCCTCCGCCATTCTTGAATTGCTGTTGCCGGACTCCTCCTTTATGTATCCGAAAGACTTTGGATTTTTCCGCGCCAAGCGCTCCAAAAGCCCTACAGACGGAGCAACTCCCTTATACAAAACCCCGCCGCCTGTCTGAATTATAATCGGGCAATCGACAGTTTCCGAAAGCCCTATATAATATTTTTCAAGATCTTCTTCGGTTTTGCCGTTGTCGGGCGGGCGCGAGATTATAGCCGCGTTTATGCGGTACTTCGACGAAAGCTCTTTCACTTTTTTGGCGCACTCTTTCGCCTCGTTGAAGTCGCGCCCCTGGCAGCCGAACGTCGCCACGGTCCGCGAATTTTCAAGAGCCTTTGCCATCGCCTCCATTCCCGAAAGCTTTTCGTCGAGGGTAAGCAAGTCGCAGCTATCGCCTGATTGCGGCCATATTGCGCCGTCGCAGCCGCATTTGTCGACAAATTTAGCCTCCTCTGCGAGCGTTTGAAAATCGACCTCTCCTGACTCCTTATATGGCGTGGACAGTATCGGGAAAGCTCCGCGGATTCGGGCGTCGCCGCCTCCGGAAGGCTTGGAACATCCCGGAACTCTACTCAAATCGGAACGTGTGGAAATTGTGTTGCATGCTGTCGCCGCGGCGGCAACAGATGTGCACGCAGCCATTCTTATAAAAGTTCGCCTTTTCATGTTTCCAATTTATATGCTCTGCGCAAAATGCGTCAACTACAATAACCCATATATTGCGGTAGCATTGTTTGAGATAAAAATGGGCGCGATATAAAACTACGGCGCAAAAAAAGCGCCGCCATAAAAAATGCAGCGCGTCTTAAATACCCTAAAAACTTAGTAAACCTTTGTGACTTCCGAGCCCTTTGCAGTCACTACATCTATTTTTCCGCCGCCCGATTCTATTTTTATTCCGTCGTAGCTCTCGCCAGCCACGGGTTGGACGGGCTCCAAATATTTTTCCGAGACGAGCGTTTTGTAATCCACGGAATTTGCGGATTTGTCGGAAATATATTTTTTACCGGCCTCCGCTATGGCGTCGAGGTTTGATTCCACCGCAACGACGCGGTGCTTTTCGGCCATCACGGCCGTAGCGGGCACAAATACTGCCGCCAGCAAACCGAGTATTACAACTACAAGCAAAAATTCTATTACGGAAAATCCTTTTCTGTTTTTCATCTTGCCTTAGATTTTCGAATTAAGGCGGAAATAATCAACACATTTATTTAAAATTGCGGCAATTAGCGGAAAAATAAATTATCACAATGGCGTCATCGCAATTTTATAAAAAAATAGATACGGGCGTTTCAAACTTCGAGAAAAATTTTTACGAAAAAATTATCCAACTTTCAACGGCATTTTCGCCCTCACCGCAATCAATAGAAAATAACAAAATGCCCGCCAATCGGTCAACAGCGCGCCCTAAATTAAGGAATTGCAATAGGATTTTTCTTGCGGGCGTAAATATCGGCGGTTATTTTTCTTATATGAAAAGGCGCACATTTGTAGGTTCAATTATGGCAATATGCCCCGCCGCAATGGCTAGTGTCGCCCCCGCTCCAAAAGAGGGTCTTGAAAAATACGACGTGCTTGTCGTAGGCGGCGGCGTTTCAGGATGCGTTGCAGCAATACAATCTGCGCGCGCGGGCGCAAAAACCCTACTTGTCGAAAGCTCCCCACAGCTCGGCGGAACAATGACAACCGCCGGAGTAAATTACCCGGGGCTTTTCCACGCATGGGGTAAGCAAATTATTGCGGGAATCGGCTGGGAGCTCGTCGAAAAATGCGTCCGCGAGCACGGTGACAAAATGCCGGACTTTTCGGACTACAAAAAATCCCACGACTGCCTGCAAGTTAGAGTCAACGAATACCTGTACGCATGCCTCGCCGAGGAAAGCGCCCTAAAAAGCGGCGTCCATTTGCTTTATTACAGCTTCCCCAAATCCGCAAAAGAAACTTCCGACGGCTTCGAGGTTGAAATAGCCGGAAAATCAATTGAAAAAAAAGTATTCGCGAGCCGCGTAATAGACTGCACCGGCAACGCCGCGTTTGTCGCAATGGCGGGATACAGGCGCATCAAAGGCTCTGAAATTCAGCCCGGAACGCTCGATTTCAAATTTTCGAACTACAACCCCGAAAAAATAGACAAGGCCGCCCTAAGCGCGGCATACGCCGAAGCCCTGAAAAGCGGAGAACTACACCCGCACGAGCTTTGGATAAATATCAACGGGCTCATCGCAAGCGGCGGGAAAGGCGCACAACACCTCGTCGGCGCCGACTCTTCCGACGCATTCGTCCAAACCGACTCAAACATTAGGGGGCGCGAGACATTTTTAAGGCTTTTCCGCTTTCTAAAAAGGCAAAAAGGACTTGAGCGCATAAAAATTTCCTACGTTAAAACCGAGGCAGGTATAAGGGAAACATACAGGATAGATGCCGAACACAACATTACTGTCGATGAATACGCCGGCGGCGAAAAATATCCTGACGCCCTCTGCCACTCTTTTTATCCGATTGACTTGCACGATTCAAAAGGGGTAAGGCCCAAAATGCTCAAAGAAGGCGTTGTTCCAAGCATTCCGCTAAGGGCGATGCTGCCTAAAAACTCCAAGTTTTTGATTGCGGCTGGCAGGCATGTTGGAAGCGACAGGCTCGCGAACTCGGCGCTCAGGGTACAGGCGTCCTGCATGGCAATGGGCCAAGCTGCCGCGGCGGCTGCTGCAATATCGATTCTCGAAAACGCGCCTATCGGAAATGCCGATATTCACAAAATCCGCAATACACTTGAAAAGCACAACGCGATACTCCCGCCGCTTCCGTCAAAAAGCTGAAATAATTTTCAAAACTACCATGAAAAAATATTTTTATCTCTTGCTATTGTTGCCGCTACCGTTTTTTGCGGCCTCTTGCGGCGGAAATAAAGCGCCGCAGGGCGCCGAGAAAACGCGCGCAAACAGATTGCGCCCGCCCGCCGAAGTCCAAACGCAGCCCGCCGCGGAAAGCGCTACTACCGCAAAAATAAAAAATATACTTTTAAACAATTCCGTGTTTTGGAGCAGGCTAGGCTGGCCCTACAACCCCCCGGTTCTCGACGAAAACGGAAATGCGAGAATGATGCTTTCCGACGACTCCCCTGAAAAGAAATTTCACGGGGATTTCGACAGGGCCGGAATAAAAATCCATTCTACAATCCTGTTTTCTGGCTGGATTGCGTCCGGGAAATACGACTACCGAGCAACCGACAAGGCGCTCGACGACCTCTTTGCGTCTGTCGGGAAAGACTCCATGTACATACCGCGCATAAAGCTCGATCCCCCGCCCTCTTGGTGCGCCGAAAATCCGGAGGATACGACAGTCTATTATCCAGGCGGGCTTTCAAAGGAGGAAATCTCGGAACTCGCATGCACTCCCGCCCACGACTGGTTCGGGATGGAGCTTCAGAATGGCTATACGACAGACAAAAAAGTGCGCGGGAAACCCGACCCCCGCCCCAATGTGCGCGGGCTTATCGGAATGCAAAGCTTCTCGTCCGAAAAATGGCTGCACGACGCGGGCGAAGCCCTTAGAAGGCTAATCCGCCACATAGAAAACGGGAAATACGGCAAAAATGTAATAGCCTACCACATCGCATACGGGCAGTGTGGAGAGACCTCTTTCTGGCGCGGCTGGGAGAAAAACGACTACCGCTTTGGAGACTACGGCATAAACAACCTCCGCGCGTTTTACGACTGGGGGATTAAGAAATACGGCTCGCGCGAAGCGCTCGCTAAAGCATGGGGACAACCCGACATATCGCGCGACAACGTAAAGCTCCCCACCCCGATGAAGCGCGAGCTCCATTGGAGCAACCACGCCGACTTCTTCCGCGCCGCCCCGGACAACGTACCGTCAATCGATTACGAAAAGTTCTGCGGAGAAATGAACGCGCGCGCCATTGAATATTTTTCAAAAATTGTAAAGGAGGAAAGCGGCAAAGCCGCTGGCGCGTTCTACGGGTACTACCTGTTTGTTCCGCGCGCAGCCTACAACGGGCACCTTGAATTCGACAAGCTTCTCGACAGCCCGCATGTCGATTTCCTCGCCTCGCCGAAGGGGTATAGAAACGTGAAGCCGGGAGGCCCAGGCATGGAGCAAACACCCTCAATGTCGATAAACCGCAAAAAAATATTCATAGACGAGCTCGACGTGCGCACGCACCTTTCATGCTGGCCGGATGCGAAAGATATGGGCGGCACGCGGACGATGCTCTGGCGCGAATTTTCAAAATGTATGCAGTCCGCCTCCGGGTTCTGGTGGATGGACTTGCACGGCGGCTGGTTCGATTCAAAAGAAGTGATGGACGAAATCAAAAAAATAGAGGCCGCCGCAAAAGATATGCGCGCCGAAAAGAGAGAGCCCACCGCGCAAGTTTTGATAGTGACCGACACCGAAAGCTTCCATTGCGCGAAGCCAAGCCTAAGGCTGCACCGAGACTTGGTTGTCGATACAATCGCAAGAATCCGCATGGCGGGCGCCCACGCCGACCATTACAGGCTCTCGGATTTAAAAAGTATCGACTTGTCGGGATATAAGGCAGTGCTGTTTATAAATTGCTTTCGGGTGACCGACTCAGACTGGGCAGAGATTTCCGGCAAAATGAGTCCGAATACATCTCTCGTATGGCACTACGCGCCCGCCGTCTGGTCAGATTCGTACGACCCCGCGAGGTCGGAATCAATAACCGGATTCAAGCTCGCCGAGCGCCCTATAAGCGACACTGAAACGGCAGTATTCTCCGACCCGTCAAAGGGAACAATAAAGGCCGACTTCTCAAAAAAATTCGACAACAAATATCCAGAAAAACCATATCCGCTTTTTGGAGCCGTGGGCGGCGGGGAGGGTTTTGAGACCATCGCAAAATACGCCGACTCCACTGCGGCATTGGCAAAAACCAGGCACGGAAAATTTACAAGCTACTTTGTCTCGCTTCCGCTTCTGGATTCGGAGTCTTACAGGCGCATTTTCGACGCAGCGGGAGTCGAAAGCCCCGCGCCCGCAAACTGCGCGGTTTACGCGGACAGCCGCTTCTGCGCAATATTTCCAAGCGAGCCCGCAAGGTTCAAACTTCCTTTGAAGGGCGAATATGTCGATGCAGTGTCGGGCAAGACTGTACGCGGCGGCGAGGAAATCTACATTCCCGGGAAAGGCGCTCTCTTATTGCGGCAAAAAAAATAGCCTATCTGCAAGACGCGCATTTTGTGTTGGACAGCACGGGAGGCTTTTGTTCATTATGTGAACAATGAAAGAAAGAACTCTTATTATATTAAAGCCCGACTGTATGGAAAAACGCCTCATGCCCGAAGTGCTCGGCAGATTCTTCGCCGCAGGCATGGATATTGTGGCATGCAAAATGGCAAAGCTAAAAGAGCAGACGCTTGAGTCCCACTATGCGCATATAGTCGGCAAACCCTACTATCCGCCGCTCGTGGAATTTATGCAAAGGCGCCCCGTGGTGATAGCGGTTCTTGAAGGGGAAAACGCTGTAAAGAAAGTCCGCGAATTGCTCGGCCCGACAAACTCGCAGGAAGCCCCAAAGGGAACCATACGCGGCGACTTCGGTGAAAATACGCGCGAAAATATAGCCCATGCCTCGGACTCCATTGAGAGCGCGGCGGCGGAAATCGCGAGATTTTTCTCGGAAGACGAAGTATTCTAAATTTCGGGGCGACTAAAATCCGCCAAGCTATGCCGAATAAAAATCCATTTGAAAAATTGCCGAACCTCGACCCCGAAAAGGTCGAGGCTTTGCTTGCTTTTTCAGAGCTTCTGAGGGAGGCGAACCAAAAAGTAAACCTGCTTTCGCGAAAGGATATGGACGATGTCGAGTATAGGCATGTCGCCTTTTGCGCGGCAATCTCGGAATTTTTCAAGCCGGCAGACGGCGCGAAAATCGCAGACGTCGGCAGCGGAGGCGGGCTTCCTGGCATAGTAATGGCGATACTCTATCCGCAGGCAAAAATCTTTATGTTCGACGGCGTCGGCAAGAAAATCGCAATGGTAAACGATATGGCGCAAAAATTGTCGCTTAAAAACGCCATAGGCCTGCACGCAAGAATCGAAGAGCAAAAGGACAGCTTTGACTACTGCACCGGAAGATCGGTTTGCGCGCTGCCGATGTTTTTTAAATTTGTAAGGAATAAAATCCGCCGCGGGAAAAACGGCTCGCTCGAAAACGGAGTGATTTATTTTAAGGGCGGAGAATTGGAAGAGGAACTTTTAAAAAAGAAAATACTGCCGGATGCGCGCATGGACCTCGAAGCGTTTTTCGGCGACCCGCGCTTTGAAGGCAAAAGCATAGTGCACTTCAAGGAGCGCGACATTCAAAAGCTTTAACTTGCGGCCGACAAAATCAATTTCCGCTCAAAATCAATTCCGCCATATGCCGGGTAATGGCATATAGAAAACGTTTTTGGCGCGCAGGTGGAAACAGCAATATCAAGTAGCGTTAGTCGCCAATTTTAGGCTTGGAAAATTTTACAGGTTTGAAGGGATCTGCATCGGCTGATATTGTGACAGAATCCATTACAGTCGCCCAAAATTCCTGTTTGTAGACAATAACCACTCTGTTTTCCCCGTTTTTGCCATTAAATTCCGCTTTAATTCCATTTTTCGGGGCGGCGAATTTTTCGCCGTTTATCCATATGCAGTAAATATCTTTAAAAGCCGCAAACAATGTAAGCTTCTCGGATTTGGAGGAAAATTCGAGGGCGACAAGCCTGACATGCGTGTTCGCGTACTGTTTTTTGGAGGCGGCTTTGCGCCAGTTTGCATCTTCGGAATTAGGCTTTATCTGAAAAGACCTCATGCCGTCGTCGCTCGCGCACGGCGTCCATTTCAAATCCGGAGTCTGCCCCAAGTTTTTCAGCGGAGAGGACGGGTTGGAAATGCCTGCCATCACGTCGTCCGAGAGCATATTCTTTTCGACCGGGCCGAGGAATACCGCAGTGTTTCGCGCAGACGGGATGTCGGCATTGCCTCCGGGCACGGTTGACGTAAAATATATTCTTCCAGCGTCGGAGCCGCTTGAAAAGTCAAATTGCGCCACAAAATAAAAATTGCCCAATTCGCTCTCTGCATATCCGGAAGATTTGGGAAGTTTAAAGTTTATGTTTTTGGTCTCGCCGCGGTTTATTTTGGGGAATTTAAAACGCGCAACGCCGTCTTTAAAATAGGGCGGAAGCCTAAATGTTGCCTCGCAATTTTCTATTACGGACTCTGAGCTGTTTTTTACAGTGAGCTGGGCCGCATTTGCGCGGGTATCTATAAAAAGCCTTCCTCCGACTCCGGCAAATTTCTTTGAAGAGCCGGAAAAGTCTCTTGAATTTTCGGCATTGTCAACCAAGTCGATTTTTTTCGGAGAGGCAGTCGCGGGATCCTCCGGAAGCTCGTAAACGCCTCCGCTTACAGGGGACACTTCCTCTCCGTCGAGCAATACGCGCTCCGGCGAGCCCGATATCTCAATCTGGAGGGGAACGTCGCTTCCCAAATGCCTCGAATCCTCGCAAGAAATCTTAAAGTATGCGCGGTTCCCCCTCACTACCGCGGGGGATATTTTAACGTTTTCAAATTTTCTCGTGTACGCCGCGTATTCGTTCTGGGTACAGTACCAGAAATCATTGCGCTTGTGTTTTTTCAGTATTCTTTCCAACTCTTTAAATCCGGCGTCGGACTGCCACGAATGCACTCCGAGCGTCATGTGCGCAACGGAATCTTTCTCCTGGGCGGCGAGCGCTTTTGACACGCCCTTTACAAAGAGATCCTCTTTGGGGTTTCTGTCGTTAATATTAAATAAATGCGACGATAGCAATGAGCCCTTCGGCAGAGAATATTTTTCATCGTTGTCGCTCCAAAGCGCCGCCTGAACTTGGTATCCCGAACGCACAATGCAATCGCCTATAAGGTGGGGGGCGTCCTCGTAAAACGGGTGGGTCGCAACATATCCAGGAAGGGCGAACGCCACAACCGGAACATCGAGCGCGCTTTCAAGCTTTATGCGCTGGGCGAGTATCTCGTAAAAAGCCTCGTTAGGCAAAAGCATCGGAAGGAGCCTGTGGGTTATCGTGTGCGAGGCTATCGCAAAACCGTCGGAAATAAATTTGCGCGAGCAGTCGGCATGGTATTTCTCGTCGGCTTTGGTGAGCATGAACGTCGCCTTCATTCCGCTATTTTTAAATACTTTTGCGGTTTTGAGATGGGCGCGGGTGGAGTCGTCCCAGCGGGACGAAAATGCCGACACCGCATTCCCCGGCAGGCGCAGCGGCTTTACCGCCGCCTCCTTTGCGGATTTTCCGTCGGGATATCGGACTTCAAGTCGCCTTTCCGATCCAAAGACGCAAGTGGATACGGCGCAAGCGAGCGCCAAAAATTTCAAAATTCTAACAGCCTTGCAAAACATAAGCGAAACGACTATATATACAACTGCCAAAAGTCAACGAAACATAATTGCGCAATCCTCGGGCAACATTCATTCTCTCCGCTCCGCGGGGATTTTGAAATTTGCCAAAAATATGAGCGCCGCGAAAACCGCCCCGAGAGTGTCGCAAAGCATATCTTTTTGGGCATCCCACACATCGCCCTGCGAGCCGAGAAAAGCCGCCCCGACCTCGCCCCCGTCGGCCTCGGCATATCCCCATTCAATCAGCTCCCATGCGTTGGCGAGCGCCATTATAAAAAGAATTCCCGCAAAAGCCGCAAACCTCCGCCCGCATACAAAGCCCTTGCGCATAAAAAACTCCGCTGCCCCATAGGAATTCATTCCAACTACAAAATGCGCGACCCTGTCGTAGTGGTTTCGCTCAAACCCGAACAAGTCGCTCACAAGCCCGAACGGAACGAGCTCAAAGGAATACCGCGCACCAACCGCATGCATCACAAGCCACAGCGAAACTATAAAATACGACATATTGGAAAAACGAAATTTCCCATATGTAAAAATCAATATAAAGTAAACGAGCAAAACGCTCGATATCTCGACGCACCACACACCCCAGTTGTAAGGCTCCACCGCAGACCACGCGATTGCGCAGCCGACAGCCACTGCAAGCAGTTTTGGGAAATTTTCAGAAAGCGTATTCCTTTTCTCCACATATTTTATAGTAGTTTGTGGCGGATGGAAATCAACCATATAAATTTAGCAAAAAAATGCCGGCAGTCAGAATAAAATTTTTAAGTTGCGCATTTTTTATAAAAATCGCTTCATACTTCCCGCTAAAACCCCAAAAGGCTTGACGCAAAGCGCCACAGATACGAAAATCTATAAATTGAGAAAATGAAGAAACTGCTTAGATTTTACGTTTACATAAAGCCGTGCCTTCCGCAACTGATTGCGGCTATCATCTTTGGCGCGCTCTTCGGGGCGTGCAGCGGCTTTGGTATGCCAGTGATATTCGACAAGGTTCTAAGGCAGATTTTCATGGCCCAAGGCGCGCAGCCGCATTCCGCTTGGTATATTCTCGGTATAGCCATGCTGCTGCCCACAATTTTTGCAATGCGGGCAATATTCGGATATCTGAGCGGATACCTCATGACTTTTTCATCGCTCGAAGTCTTGCGCAGGCTTAAACAGCATATTTTTGACAAAATCCAAAGCTATCCGATTGCGTTTTTCGACAAGTTTACCACCGGCGACCTGCTCACGAGGCTTACGAACGACACCGCCGCAGTCCAAACCGTCCTGCTTTCATTCTCGTCTGAAATATTCCGCCAACCGCTGCAAGTTGTGGGGGCGCTGGCATTCTTGCTCTATCTTTGCTTCACAAAAGGGCAAGTTGTCGTGCTGCTTATTTTCTTGGCGGCAGTTCCGTTCTGCATTCTGCCCGTCCAGATGATACGCAAGAATATGAAACGCTTCGCGGGCAAAGCGCAGGTAGGGCTGAGTGAAATGGCGCAGCTGTTCGGCGAAAACCTCGATGCCGTCCACGAAGTAAGGGTTTTTAATCTCCAAGAACCTCAAAAAAAGAAGTTCGAGACGCTCAATACTTCGTTTAAATGGTTCTCGCTCAAAATGGCGAAATACGAGCTCATGCAGCAGCCCTTCATGGAGTTTCTCGCCGCCACAATGGTTTCCCTTACATTTGTGTACGCATACTTTGCAGGCATAGACTTCCCGACCTTCTCGGCCATCGGCATCGCCCTATATTTCACTATCGACCCGATTAAGCGCGTAATCAGAATGTCCACCGACTTCATAAAAGTTATGCCGCTCGTGGACAGAATCTGCGATATTCTCGACTACCAATCGACAGTCCCCGAACCAAAAAATCCCGTAAAGCTTCCGAAAGTCCGCGGGGAGATTTCATTCCACAATGTAAGCTTTGCCTACAAGGATAAAATCGTGCTGGACGACGTAAGCATAACGATTCCCGCCGGGACAAGCTGTGCGCTCGTCGGCGAGAGCGGCGCGGGGAAAAGCACTTTCGCAAAGCTCGCAATGCGCCTGTACGACCCCGTCAGCGGTTCGGTTACCCTCGACGGAATCGACTTGCGCGACATCCGTCAAAGCGACTTCATGGACAATCTCGGAAGCGTCCCGCAATATCCCGTTTTGTTTAACGACACCGTTTACAACAACATTCTAATCGCACGCCCGTCGGCCACGCGCGAAGAAGTCGAAAAAGCCGCAAAAATGGCGTACGCCCACGAATTTATCCTCGAGCTCGAAAACGGATATCAAACAGTCGTCGGAGAGCGCGGCGACAGACTCTCGGGCGGGCAGAAGCAGCGCATTGCGCTCGCGCGCGTATTCTTGAAGAACCCGCCGCTGCTCGTTCTCGACGAAGCCACTTCCGCGCTCGACGTAAACAGCGAGGCTTTCATACAAAAAGCGGTGGACAACCTAATGAAAGACCGCACGATGCTCGTAATCGCCCACAGGTTTAGCACAATAAAAAATGTCCAAAAAATAATAGTTTTTGAAAACGGCAAAATAATTGATTTCGGCACGCATGCGGAATTAATGCAACATTGCCCTACTTATAAGCGTCTATATGAAAAACAAACTTCCGACGCAATTGAAAGACAATAGCTGCCGGAAATTTTAAATCACGGAAAACTGCAATAAATAGTGAGGTAAAAATTATGGTGAAGGCAACGCGCAAAAAGCCACAGATTTTAACCGGAACTTTACACCCTACTAAAAATTTAAAAGATTAACATATCATGAAAGTAGCAATACTCGCGGGAGGGCTCGGTTCGAGATTGGGGGAAGAAACGACAGTCCGCCCGAAGCCAATGGTGGAAATCGGTGGGAAGCCGATTCTATGGCACATAATGAAGATTTACTCACACTACGGATTCAACGAATTTGTGGTAATGTGCGGCTATAAAGGCGAATACATAAAAGAATACTTTTTGAATTACAGGGCAAACTCCTCCGATATTACAATCGACCTATCCGACAACTCTGTTCAGGTGCACAAAAACCGCTCGGAGCCCTGGAAGATAACACTCTGCGACACAGGGAAAGAAACCCTTACAGGAGGGAGAATTGCCCAGATAAAAAAATACATTGGCAACGAAACTTTTATGCTAACTTACGGCGACGGGGTTGCCGACATAAACATTCCGGAGCTTCTTGAGTGCCACAGAAATTCGGGAAAAATTGCGACACTCACAGCGGTGAGGCCAACCTCGCGCTTCGGAGTTTTGAGGATTGCGCAAGGCGGCGAAATATCGGACTTCCGCGAAAAGCCGGAAGATTCGGCATCGTGGATTAACGGCGGCTTTTTCGTTCTCGAGCCGGAAGTATTCGACTATATTCCGGACTCGCCCAACACGATATGGGAGCGTGAGCCGCTCAACAACCTCGCGGAAGCAGGCCAGCTCAACGCATATCTGCACTGCGGCTTCTGGCGCCCAATGGACATGCTTAAAGATAAAAAAGACTTAAACGAGCTATGGAGCGCCGGACGCGCACCGTGGAAAATCTGGGATTAAAAAATGGCTTTCAAAGATATTTTTAAAGGCAAAAGCGTTCTCGTGACCGGGCATGCCGGCTTCAAGGGCTCGTGGCTCTCTCTTTGGCTCGAAAGCCTCGGCGCGAAAGTTTGCGGATACTCGCTCCTGCCCGACACCGAATTTACCGCATACAGCGTGCTCGGCATTAAAGAACTGCTTGCGGCGGAAAAAATCGCCGATATCCGCGACAGCGAAACTCTCGAAAAATTCTTCGCGCAAACCCGCCCTGAAATTGTTTTCCACCTCGCCGCCCAGCCCCTCGTAAGGCTTTCATACGACGAGCCCAAGCTGACCTACGAAACAAACGTAATGGGGACCCTAAACGTCCTTGAAGCGGCAAGAAAGTGCGGCGCGGTCAAAGCTTTCGTAAACGTCACCACCGACAAATGTTACGAAAATCCCGACAACGGCATTCCGCGTAAAGAAGCCGACCCCATGGGCGGGTACGATATGTATTCGTCCTCGAAAGGCTGCTCTGAAATTTTGACGGCTTCTTACCGCAGGAGCTTTTTAGAAGGCGGCAAACCGTTCGCCCTCGCCTCGGCGCGCGCGGGGAACGTCATAGGCGGCGGCGACTGGGCTAAGGACAGGCTCGTGCCCGACTGCGTTCGCGCGCTTTCAAAAGGAATGCCGGCGCCGGTCAGAAACCCCGCTTCCGTAAGACCGTGGCAACATGTCCTCGAACCCCTCGCGGGATACATGAGGCTCGCGCAAAAACTGCTGGAAGAACCGGAAAAATTTTCGGACGGTTTCAACTTTGGCCCCGATTCAAGCGCGGTTTTGAGCGTCGGTGACATCGTAGATATTTTAGTGGGAGTCTGGGGTGGAAGTTCGTCTTCGATAAAAGCGGATTCCGCTGGGCCGCACGAAGCCAAGCTTCTTTCGCTCGACGTCTCGAAAGCCGACAAGCTGCTCGGCGTCCGTCCGGTATTGGACGCGGCGAAGGCCGTAGCAATGACCGCCGAATGGTATAAGTTTTTTTATGCAAAACATCCGCAAATGCGCGCGTTTTCCATAAAACAGATTGAAAATTTCTGCAGCGCCGCGCGAGACAAGCAAATTGAATGGAGTTTCTAATATGCATGAAGATTTAAGGGAAAAAGTAAAAGCCGCCGCGCTTGAATATCTTGCCGCAGCTGTCGCCGACGCCCCAAAACGCGACTACATTCCGCCGTCGGGAAAGAAAATCGGCGCGGACGAACTATCCGCAATGATAGACGCATCGCTCGATATGTGGCTTACAGCGGGCAGATTCAACGACGCCTTTGAGGAGGCGTTTGCCAAAAAGCTCGGCGCAAAGTTCGCCCTATCCGTCAACTCCGGCTCGAGCGCAAACTTGTTGGCGATGTCGGCGCTGACTTCGCCAAAGCTCGGCAAGCGCGCCATAAAAAAAGGCGACGAAGTAATCACCGTCGCGAGCGGCTTCCCGACAACGGTAAACCCGATATTCCAAAACGGGCTCGTTCCGGTTTTTGTAGATTGCGACCCGCACACGTACAATATCCGCACCGACAAAATTGAGGAGGCTCTGTCCGAAAAGACGCGCGCTATATTCATCGCCCACACGCTCGGACGCCCGTTCGATATCGACGCAATACGCGAAATTTGCAGCCGCAACAACTTGTGGCTTATAGAGGATTCCTGCGACGCTCTCGGGGCAATGCACAACGGCAAATATGCGGGAACTATCGGGGACATCGGCACTTTCAGCTTCTATCCCGCCCACCACATCACAATGGGAGAAGGCGGGGCTGTCGTCACGAGCGACCCAATTCTCCACAAAATCCTGCTTTCATTCCGCGACTGGGGCCGCGACTGCTGGTGCAAACCGGGGCATGACGACACTTGCAAAAACCGCTTCAAGCTAAAACGCGGCAACCTTCCCGACGGATACGACCACAAATACACGTACTCGCACATAGGCTACAATCTGAAAATCACCGATTGGCAGGCCGCCATAGGCCTTCAACAGCTGAAAAAGCTCGACGAATTTGTCGAGAAAAGAATCTCAAATGCAAAGTTTCTATTTGAGGCGCTCTCGGGGCTCGAAAAATACATTACCCTCCCGATTCCAGATTTCGACGGCAAATGCTCATGGTTCGGCTTCCTGATTTCCGTAAATCCCGACGCCCCGTTCACAAAGCGCGATCTGGTTGAGTATCTTGAAAGCAATGGAGTGGGCACGCGCCAGCTGTTTGCGGGCAACATCTTGCGCCAGCCCATGATAACGGAATCCGACGCCGAATTGAGAATAGGCTCTGGAAAATTGAAAAAGGGGCGCGAACTGGGCGAAGCCGACTACGCGCTGCTTCCCGGAACCGAGCGCATAATGAACTGCTCATTCTGGATAGGCTGTTTCCCCGCGCTCGGCGAGCGCGAGCTCTCAAAAAGCGCGGGCGCAATACGCTCGTTTATCGAGGCGCGCACAAAATGAAAAAAATTCTCCTGACAGGCGGAAGCGGCTTTATAGGGCGCAATCTGCGGGAAAGTTTTCTCGCAAGCAAGTACGACATTTCAGCCCCCACCCACTCGGAGCTCGACCTCCTCGACACTCGGAGCACCGACGAATTTTTCAAAAAAAACTCCTTCGATTTCATAATCCACGCCGCCGTAAAGCCCTGCCACCGAAACGCGAAAGACCCAACCGCGCTTCTCTACTCAAACCTAAGAATGTTTGAGAACCTTGAAAGGAACAGGGGAAGTTTCGGCAAGCTTGTAAACATTGGCTCGGGCGCAATTTACGGGCAGTCAGCAGACATTTCCGCCGCGCGCGAGACCGACGTCTTTAAAAGGATGCCGGAGGACGACCACGGGTTCTGCAAATACGCCGTTGCAAAGCAAATTGAGCATTTGCCAAATTTTATCGACTTGGCAGTTTTCGGCATATTCGGCAAATACGAGGACTATTCAATCAGATTCATATCCAATGCGATATGCAAGGCGGTTTTCGGGCTTCCGATAACCCTGCGCCAAAATAGGCGTTTCAGCTACCTGTTTGTGGACGACCTATTCCCGATTATCGACGCAGTTCTGTCGGGAGACTGCAAGCATAAGATGTACAACGCCGTTCCCAACGGTTATGCGGAGCTCGCAGGCATCGCGCGCCTTGTATCTGAAATGTTTGGGGGAGTGCCTGTAAAAATTGCGGCAGACGGCTACGGGCCCGACTATTACGGAGACAATTCAAGGCTTCTTTCGGAATTCCCGGAAATAAAATTCACCCCGCTCGAAACGGCGGTGGAAAAACTTGCAAAATATTACCGCGCCAACTCGGATAAAATAGACCAATCCCTTCTAAAATTTGACAAGTAAAATTATGATAAAAGCATCAGACTACATAGCCCAAAGACTGAGAGATTTTTACGGCATAAAAGACGTCTTCCTAATTACCGGAGGAGGAGCGATGCATTTAAACAACGCAATCGGCACGAGAATCCCGTACATATCTAACCACCACGAGCAGGCTTGCGCCATTGCCGCGGAAGGCTATGCGCGCTCATGCGGAAAACTCGCCGTAGTAAACGTCACAACAGGCCCAGGCGGGCTAAACTGCCTAAACGGCGTCTTCGGGCAATGGACTGATTCCGTTCCCGTGCTTTATATTTCAGGACAGGTAAAATTTGTGACGACGCTCGCATCGTGCCCAGAGCTCCCACTGAGGCAGCTCGGCGACCAGGAAGTCGATATCATAACATCCGTAAAGCATCTGACAAAGTACGCCGCAATGATAAAAGATCCCCTCGACGTAAAGTACCATCTCGACAGGGCTATTTACGAGGCGACCCACGGCAGATTCGGACCCGTGTGGCTCGACGTTCCGATGAACGTGCAAACCGCAATGATAGACGAGTCGACTCTAAGGGAATTCGTGCCGCCGGCGCCGCCAGTGTACGACTTAAAAGTCGACGAAGTTGCAAGCCGCCTCGCCGCGGCAAAGCGCCCGCTCATCGTCGCGGGGCATGGCATAAGGCTCGCGGGGCAAGTTGAGAACCTCGCAAAATTCTCGGAAAAGTCGGAAATTCCAATCGCGACAACTTTCAACGGATACGATGTCCTTCCCACCGACGATAAAAACGCGGTAGGAAGAATCGGGACAGCCGGCCAGCGCGCGGCAAATTTTATACTTCAAAACTCAGACTGCGTGCTGTTTCTTGGCACGCGAAACAATGTAAGGCAAGTTAGCTACAACTGGGAAAATTTTGCAAAACGCGCCTATAAAATAGTAGTAGATATCGACCCCGCCGAGCTCCAAAAGCCGCTCGTAAAGCCCGATCTGCCAATTTGCGCAGACCTTAAAGATTTCTTTCCGGCACTCGCCGAGCGCCTCGGCGCCTTCAAAGCCGATAAAAAATGGCTCGACTACTCCAAAAATTTGCGCGCCAAATACGCCTTTGAAAACGTCCCTGAATACAGGCAGGAAAAGGGCGCGCCGGTAAATGTCTATAATCTAACCCACACTTTGACGGCTGTGGCAGATCCAGAAGATATTTTTGTAGTGGCAAACGGCTCGCCCTGCATATGCACTTGCCAATGCGCTGTGACAAAAAAAGGCCAGAGAATGTTCCTAAATTCCGGCGACGCCTCCATGGGCTACGATTTGCCGGCGGCAATAGGCGCGGCCGTCGCCAATCCAGACAAAAAAATAATATGCTATACGGGCGACGGCTCCATAATGATGAACATTCAGGAGCTGCAAACCATAAAAACCCACAACCTGCCGATTCGGATTTTTATCATAAGAAACGACGGATACTCCTCCATAAAACAAACCCACAAAAACTTCTTCAACGCAAATTATGTCGGCTGCAATGCGGCAAGCGGCGTGGAAACTCCGGACTTCTGCAAGGTCGCGAACGCTTTCGGCATAGATGCGGAAAGGATTGAAAACGCAGACAACCTCGAAGAAAAAATTAGAACCATTCTAAAAAAACGCGGTCCGTATGTATGCGAGATTGTATGCCAAAACGACTATATGTTCTCTCCAAAGCTGTCGGCTAAACAGATGCCGGACGGAACAATAGTGTCTCCATCGCTCGAAGACATGTATCCTTTCCTCGACAGAAAGGAATTTGAGTCGAACATGATAAAATAATAGCGGCAAATCCGTTGTATAACCATCATATGAAAAACCCTCCGACAGTATCGGTGTTTGTGCCGTATTACAACGACAGAAATTTTCTGCCTCAATGCATAGAATCCATACTCGCCCAGACTTTTAAAGACTTTGAACTGGTGCTTCTAAACCACGCGACAACCGACGATTGCCGCCGCATTGCCCATTCGTTCGACGACCCGCGCATTGTCCACATAGATATGCCGTCCAATCTGGGGGCGGGCTCCGGAATGCTGATTCTCGAATTTTTAAAGGCGGCTTCCGGAAAATTCGCAAAACTTTTTTGCGCGGACGATTTGATGCGCCCGGACTGCCTCGAAAAACTTGTGGGCTACATGCTAAAACACCCCGAAACCGACGTCGCTTTTGGAGATATGGAATATGTTGACGCAAAAGGCGACAGCTTGGGGACAAGATGGTCTTTGCGCCGCCCTCACTTTGAATTCGGAAAGCCGCCGGAGGATTCTTTACACTTATTGTTCGATAGCATTAGCTTCCTCCCGTACCCGTGTTCCATAGCAAAAACAGACGTCCTAAGGAAGGCGGAGATAGACAAGTCTATGATTATGCTGCTCGACGTGTCTCTGTGGGCAAACCTGATTATAGACGGGGCAAAAATCGACCTGATTCCCGAGCTTGTTGTCAATTACAGAATCCACGGAAAACAGACCTCCGCCGTAAAAAATGAATCGCTCTCGGCGAGGAGATATTATTTTGAGGCGTTGAAGTATTACGATACTTTCTACCGCATAAGAAGTGTAAAGCTGATAAAGGCAATCTGCCCCGAATCCCCTTTCGCGGAAAAACTCAACGCCGAAGAAAAACGTCCGGAAATATTTAAATTCATAATAGCCCACCACTGTCTGAAATCCCCAAACAAAGCTTGCGCCGCCAACGGATACACCCATATGCACGACCTTATGCAGGACGACAACGCCCGAAAATCAATATCCGGCGAATTTAATTTTGGCATACGCGAATTTAGGGAAATATACTCAAACTCAGTCCTATTCCCAAATTCTCCAAAACAAGTGGGTTTTTGGGAATTGTTATATTTATTGTTGCGCCGCCTCTGGATTATCGTAACCTTCAAAGAAGTAAAGCGTAAATGGAGAAGGCGAAAGATGCTATCGTTATAGGCGCGCCGTTTTCTCCCAAACGCGCTTAGCCCATACGATAATGCCGGCACTCCGCAACTTTAAGCCATTTTTTGTCAACAGCAACCTGTCCATCGGGAATATTCGATGCACAGACGCTGACGAATTGTTGCGCGACGCGGCGGGCAATACGGGAAACTCTTACATAACTTATTCTTTAATAAAAAGTACGCTTGGAGATTTATCCGAGATATCGCACATTCCAAATATATATGAATACGATTTTAAAAACGCCGACCGCGATGCCGAAAAGGTAAAAGGCGAGTGCACGCACGTCTTCCTAATTTTGCAGGACCAAATACGGATTGAAGAATCGTACAATTTGAAGCTGCCCTACGAAGGCATAATCTCACTGCTAAAAAAATGCGGAAAGCCCGTCGTAGTTGCGGGGCTTGGGGCAAATTCTTTTTCCGGCTTTGACCCCAATTTTCATAAAATGCTAAATCCTCAGCTTGTGAGATTTCTCGGAGAGCTTTCCGACTTATGCCCAAATATCGGAATCCGCGGAGAATTTACCTCGGAAGTTCTCAAAAAGCTTGGAATTAGAAACACACAGGTAATAGGTTGCCCGTCGTTTTTTGAAACCGGACCGAATAGGGTCGTAAAAAAACCCGATTTTAAAAACATAAAACCGGTGCTCACAAGCCCGCTCGCCTCGACAGCAGAAAATCTTCCGGCGGTAATGCAGGATCTCATGGAAAGAGACATCATAAATCTTTCGGTGTTTGGTATCATTCCCCAAAGATACCGCAAGTGCGACTACAAAAGAGCCTTGCGTGGCGACTTGGGAATATTCTTGAATCCCGAAAAATGGAAGGCATTTTTGCGCCGGTTCAACTTTGCGCTCGGCCCGCGCTTGCACGGTTCAATCGCCGCAATAAACGCGGGATTGCCTGCGCTTTGCACTAATGCGGACTCCCGCGCAACAGAAATGTGCAAATTTCTAAAAATCCCCCATGCACTCGCAGACCTTCGCAACTACGAAAATCCAATAACACCCGCAGAATTTCCCTCCCACCTAAAAAAAGCGTATGAGGCATGCGATATCGACGCAATGAACGCAGCCTACCCCGCCCTTTTCGAGAACTACAAGAATTTTATAGAATCGCACGGCATCGCGCTAAAAAGCGGGGAATGTATGAACGCCGATATGCTAACCGACGTCAAAATGTGCGGAAAGGTTGAACTGTCCCTGCGCAGGATAATCAATAAAGCCTCCAACTCCGTCAAAAAAAGACTAAAATTGCCCGGAATAAAAAAGACTCCATAGCCGTAGAATGAATCTTCCTGAAAAAATATCCGCAAAAGATGTGGAAGTTTGCGTGCTCACCTTTAACAGGTGCGCCCTTCTAAAACAGGCTCTGGAAAGCCTTTCCGGGCAAACAGCCGCCGGGTTTCTCGTGTCGGTTTACGACAACGCAAGCTCAGACGCCACTCCCGAAGTTGTCGAAGCAGCAAAAAAATCTTTTGGTGAAAACCTAAAATATGTGCGCCATACAGAAAATATAGGCGCAGACGCCAACTTCCACGCGGCTCTCGACGGCGCTTCCCGCAAATACACAATGTTTATGCACGACGACGATATCGCCAACCCGAACTACTTGGAGTACGCGATAGAAGCCATAAACATTTTCGGGAATGTCGCGCTACTTGCCTCGGACTACACTTGCATAAAACTGCCACCCGACTCGGCTGTTAAATTTAACCGCCCCCAAAAGAAGGCACTCGTATTCAACAACCAAGAAGAATTTGCCGCATACATATTCTGCGACGGTAGAGCTTCATACTCCTCAGCCATATACCGCACGGAGGATCTGCGCAAGTTTAACCGCCCCAATATCTACGGGAAAATCGGAGACACCCCCGTCATGATAGACACTTCCCGCGGCGGAAAAACTGTCATACTCGCCGACAAGAACCTGTATTTTTACCGAATCCACCCCAATCAAGATTCCCGCAATGCCTCAAACGGTCCACTGAGAACGGAAATTGTAAACCGCAACCTTCTATTCAAAGGCATTCTCGCAAATGGAAAATTTTGGCATAGAGCGGCTTACTTTATCTCATATGCGGAATGGCTCGCGCGGCATATAAGATTCGCTGGGGCAAATGAAAGCCAGAAAAGAACTTTTCTAAAATCCCTAACGCAAGATGAAAGCGCAGGTGTAATGTCAAAGATATATTCAATCGCAGGGCTTGGGGAAATCGTGCGCGGGTTAGTTAGGATTCTAAGAATGTCGCGCTTTATTATTTGGAGACCAATAAGATTCGGACTAAAAAAACAATAGGCGCAAGAATATCCTCTGCGCCCTATTTCCCAATCACATTTAGGAGCAAAAAACCCTATTTGCTCTTAGTTGAGCGATGCGCGCCCTTGCGGAAAATCCTGTCGTAATTATCCACATATTTTTGTATATTCGCCCCGCGGCGGATAACTTCGCCCTTGCCGCATTCGCGGCTCTCTTTTTTAGTTTCGTTCTCTTTCATTGCAATTCTCCAATATAAAAAAGCCTTATTTATTATCGTCATCGTAAAAGTCAAGTCGCCTTTAAGTTAAAATAAATTTTTACCTACATATTAGCTTAGAAGTTAAGATAACTGCACCGCAAAGAATTACCTGCCATTAATGAATGGGCATATCCACAGTAATCTCGCTATTTTCAATAACCTAAACACTTTTTAATTCCGGTAAAACAATATGGTTGCCGTCATTGCGTGAGAAGTATTTTGGTTTGCCAATTTCCGCATAATCTATTTCATTTTCCTAAAAATGCCAAAAAACGCCGGAAATTTATGTGTCGATCTCGACGGGACTCTCATACGCTCGGATTCCCTGTGGGAGCTCATACTCAGGGCGCTTCGGCATAACCCGTTTTACATTCTTTTAATACCTATTCTCCTGATGAAAGGGAAATGCCTTCTAAAGCAGAGGCTTTCGGAAAAATTCGGAAAATTCATAAAAAACCTGCCATTTAATAGCGATGTAATTTCATATATTGTAAAACGGAAAAAGTCCGGAGACAAAATATGGCTCGTGACGGCGTGCAACGAACACCTCGCAAAATCAATAGCCGAAAAAACCGAACTTTTCGACGGAATTTACGGCTCGTCTGAAAGCATAAACCTCAGGGGGGAAAAAAAAGCGGCATTTTGCGAATCCACTTTTGGAGTTGGAAATTTTGACTACATAGGCGATTCGCTCGCCGATTTCCCAGTTTGGGAAAAATCCTCCACTCCAATAATTGTTGGCACAAAAAATTTCGCCAAAAAAATACAGGACAAACTCGGCAAAAAAGTAGTCGCCATAGGAAGCGGAGCGGAAATTTCTTTAAAAAACTCCATTAAAGCCGCACGAATCTACCAATGGGTAAAAAATATCCTCATATTTGTGGCTCTCATTTCAAGCCATCGGTACTTTATTTGGGGCGACGTAAGAAATTCAATAGTGGCATTTTTGGCCTTCTGTTTCTGCGCCTCGGCACTCTATATTCTAAACGACCTTCTCGATATCGAGTCAGACAGAGCGCATCCAACCAAACGAAGCAGACCTTTTGCGTCGGGCGCGCTGCCAATACATTACGGATTCTGCCTCATCGCGGTATTTGCGTCGGCCTCAATATGCTTGTGCGCGACCCTTGCTTACGACTTCGCTATAATCGTATTGGCATATGCCGTTATCACTATGGGATACTCTTTCACATTTAAGCGGATTCCATTTGTAGATGTTGCGGTTTTGGCAGGGCTTTACTATATGAGAATCTTTGGAGGATGCGTCGTAATCGACTGCAAGATATCGCATTGGCTTTCGCTATTTTCCATTTTCATATTCCTCGGGTTGGCATTATTAAAAAGATACATAGAACTATCGGAAAGCTCGGATACTGCAAAGATAAGAGGATATACTCAAAGTCATTTCAAGTTTGTAAAGCTTGCCGGGATAGCTTCGTGCGCTTTATCGCTTTTAGTTTTCGCAATCTACACTCAAAGGGGCGCAAAAATATACTATGAGTATCCCAATATGCTCTTGCTTGGCATCATTCCAATTGGACATTTTCTATATAAAATATGGAAAGACGCAAGCCGCGGGCTTGTTGATTCTGACCCAATTGTATATTCTTTCAGAAAAAAATCGAACTACGCTTTGATAGTATTTTTTATTGTAATATTCATCTTAGCAAAACCTTTTTAATATGTCAAAAAATTTAAAAAAAATAACAATCGCGATAGTTGCGTCGCTATTTGCGCTGCAACTTGCGCTAATTTTCACCACGTCCGGATTCTTCCCGTCAGACGACCAACAAACCTATTTAAACTATGCATTGGAATCGGATTCAAAAGGCGAATGGTTTCCGTCGGAGCATAATCTAATAAACGGCACCTTCTTTGCTCCGGGATATATAAATTTCTTATTGCTATACCATAGAATCTTCGGGACTTTTTCAGGTTTTGGCTTCGTAAACTTTATAATGGCAGCAGCCATACTTGCCGCGATATGCTCAATCGCAAAAAGGTTTTTCGGGAGCTGCGCCGCATGCGGAACTGCGATAATATATTCGGCAACATACAGCAACTGGTTATCTCCAATAGGATATTTCTCTGAAATTCCCTTTGTGTTCTTTGTTACGCTTGCGCTCGCTTTCGCATTGTTACCGCGCACAAAATGGGCAAACTATCTACTTGCAGGAGTGCTAATCGCAGTCGGGAATTGGATACGCCCGCTTGCGCTCGCGTACTTTCTGGGAATAATACTATTTGCAATATCTAAAAAAGAATATGCAAAAGCCCGAATCACAGCATTGATTGTCTCTACATTAATAACTATAACCGCAATCGGATTCTGGACAAAAGCTAATTGCGGAATATTTGCGTTCCAGTCTGCAACCTCCGGGATAAACCTTGCCGGCAGCGCAAATAAGTACGCTAATGGGGCCGTAGGATTTGGATTTGAAAGAGACGATTTTTACGTCTCCAGAACCCCTGCGAACTGGGACACTATGAATTTTGCCCAAAAGGACGCCCATCTTAGGAAAACAGCAAAAGAATGGATTTTCCAAAATCCCGCAAAATACATTTCACAAATTCCCTTAAAATCCGCATTGCTTCTCGGTTTTGATACTTGGAGCGAACGCTTTGAAAAAGGCTCGGGACTATCTGCCGTCAGAGAGAGAATTGAATCCGATAAAGTATTCGCATTAAAGTATTGCATCTTGCTATTTTTAAAGAGCCTTGTGTATTACGCCGCCATGCTGTTATGCGCATTATATATTTTTAAGAATTTCAAGAAAATCTTATCGCCGCAAAATATAATAATAGTAATCCCATTCCTTGTATTGGCTTTTACATACCCGTTTATGGTGACAGACAGATACCACTTCCCGATGATGCCGATTGTGTGGATATTCGCAGGCGTGGAATTTGCAAGAATTGCGTTTGAGCGCTCAAAAGAAACTCCAGCCGCAGCCGAACACGCCAAGAATCCTAAAATTTCTTGACTGACAATAGACACAACATATCTTTCTTATTATTTATTCGCTTTTCGTGATGCTAAAGCGGCTAAATAAAACCTAAAATAGATGAGAATCTACAAACAGTTCATAAAGAGGCCGCTGGATATCATTGGGGCGCTTATCCTAATGATTCTGACATTTCCGCTTTTTGTGCTTGTGTGGATTCTAATAAAAATCTTTATGGGTTCACCCGTTATAATTTCCCAAAAAAGGGCGGGACTCCACGGAAAGATTTTTACATTGTATAAATTCCGTACAATGTCATTTGAAAAAGATCCATCGGGAAAACTGCTTCCAGACGAGATGAGAATAACAAAATTGGGGGCTTTTCTACGCAAGACAAGCCTCGACGAAATTCCGCAATTCTACAATGTCCTAAAAGGAGATATGTCGTTTATTGGTCCGCGCCCGTTTATGGAAGACGAAATTAAGGCGTTGAGCGAGAAGTCGTTTAGGCGCCACGACGTATTGCCTGGATTAAGCGGGTTGGCACAAATCTCCGGACGGAATGAAATTTCTGTCGAGGAAAAAATATCAAAAGACCTCGAATACGTTGACAATATATCTCTCCCTCTCGACGCAAAAATATTCTTTATTACCCTTATAAAAGTTTTACTTTGCATCGATTCAACACCCGTAAATAGGAATAAGTTAGAAAAATAAAGCTAATTCTAATTTTGTGGATACCGCATCACTTCGGCACTTCTTTACCAGACGAATAAAACTTTGCTCTTATTCTTTTAAAAGATTTCCTATTTTAGATTTTTCAATAGCTTCGCGCCCTCCAGGGCTTTTTAATATATAACGGATTGTACGTTTTATTGTAAGGTTTTTTCTGCTTCCGTCAGGCAACCGCTCCAATAATGAAACCGCAGTCTCCGGATCCGAACAACGGGCAAATACTTTAACCGCATATTGTATATACTCAAAAAATGACCCTTTTATACGCTCCATTTGGGCATCTGATATGGATTGAGATTTAAAATACTCATATTTATCAGTTAATCCCTTGCTTTTTGATACGTATGCCATCAAAGGATACGCATAGCGTATATAGTTCTTCGCCCCAACATTCCAGAGCATTCCAAAATCGATTCCACTATACAGAAATGTCTTTTCAATATCCGAAATACTTCTTTTGGCCATGTCCATATTCAACCTAATTATGGCATAGCCTATCTTCTTATATTCAGAATTTTTAAATAAATCCATTCCCAATTTATGGGTAAAATACCTCCTCAATTCCTCGTTTCCCGCACATTGATAAACCCTCAACATCAAATCTTCCGAATGGTTCGCTATCTTCATAAATTCAAGAAGCATTTTTGCGTCGCCATTTTCTATCAGTATATCCATTAATTCTAAAATTACTCCGTCGGCTTCCACCTTGTTAGACGACACTATCGTAAAATATGCCCTTAATACTTCATTATCGTACGCCGCCTTACCGCGCTTGCGAGCCTCCCTTACTCTATCGGGAAGTTGTGTGAGTTTTTTGTCTAAAATATCTTCCGCAATCTCGTACGGTACACCCTGCCCTGACATTTTCGCATATATTGCGCGGGCAACTTTTAGATTTAAATCGACATCGTAGTAGGCGAGTATTCCTATTGCAACTGCCGATATGGCAACAAGCGCCAATATCACCCGATACTTCAATGCCATATCCTCCCAAAATCCTTGTAAGCCCACACTGTCATGAGCCCAAAAATCAACATTACCGAAGGTATATGCATTTCCATGTCGAAAACTCCGTTAGAAAAACATGCCCCAACGCCGGCTAAAATATATAAATTACAGATTCCAAGCCGCCTCCTATATTTGAAAATTACATATCCTAACGCAACACCGCAATAAGCGAATATTATACCCCCAACTATCCCATAATCTAAAATGTATTCAATTATATCTGAATGCGGACGATCGGGCTTACGTGGAATACCGTCTATACCATTTGGGAAATTTAGCACTACCTTTGGCAATACATAACGGGAACATTCCCCTCCATTGCCCCAGATAGGATGCTCATATATTTGTGGATAAATCCTCTTATACATTTCTACACGCCCAAAAGAGGAATCCGAAATATCTTTTCTAAATTTTCCCTTACTATAATAGAAATCCATCGCAACAGCCGCTACGACCACAATAATAATAGTTGTTGTCACAAAAAAAACGATCTTTCCAACAACTGTTGAGTCAAAATGCATAATTACCTTATAATAAATAGATATTGCAAATACTCCCCATATTGCAAAACATAAAATCTGCGCGGCGCGGCTTTCCGAATACAATGAAGCAACAGTGCAAGCCACAGCAGAAATCACGCTAAAAAGTATATAAAAAAACTTAAACCTCGAGTCTATCTTACACGATACAACCATCAATACAAAAGCCGCAGATATTCCCATATTTAAAAACGTGCCCGCCGCGTTTGAAAGAAAAAAACTACCATAATATCCGGAATCACTGTATAGGAAACCATATACCGCCGGCATCTGGACATACTTCTGATACACCGCCCACAATCCCATAGCCGATACATTAAAAACAAACCATGCCAGAGCCGCAAATGCAAATCTTGTACTCCTAAATAAAATACAAGCAGAAATTGTAGTCAAAAATGATGAAAGTAATATTGCAAGCGAACGCATGGAATTGCCCTCCCCAAAACTGCCAATTACAGATGTAGGAAGCCATGTTATATACCTCAATGACTTAACAATACTAAATCTTTCGCCTTCGATATATTCAGAGAAAGGATTTAAATATTGTATGGCACACACCAATATAAAATAAATAACCGCGACTAACAGGGCCTTACAATATGCGTTTTCTGCCTTCATCGCCCCGGATAAATAAGTAAAAGCAAAAACGCCTACCGCAGTAAAAAACATTGGCATTAAAAACTCAGTGCGCGTTCCAGATCCCAACCATGTTGCGAAAAATATTTGCAACAATATAAATGTACGGGCTATCGTTAGCATGCGTTTGTTTGCTGTTGGCAACTTTCGAGATAAATCTATCTCCATAATTTTAGTGACAGAAATAAAAAAATGTATTTTAGTCTTTGTCAAGACTCATAGGCGTCCTATCGCACTAAGAAAAATAATACTGCAACATTTACATAATAAATATATTACATATATGCAATATAACCTACCCTTGCAGACTGTCCCCAAAGCAGAACGCTTCCTTTTCGTTCTCGCATTGTTCGTATATTTCATGTACTTCGGCACGCTGTCAGTATCATTATACTTTCAATTGCCCAACCAAGTTATTTCAGCTGTTTCAATGCTTTCAGTCTTTGTGATGGCTTCCATTCTGTTTATCAGTTCGTTATATAAGCGAAGCTATTACAAATTCGATCTCTTGTCTAAATTATTGGTATTTTATATACTATATTATATTTTGATAATGCTATTTTACGATGAGTCATCATCATCTGCATCCTATAATCCCTTGGGATATGGCTACATGTTCGCCTTTAAGGCATACAGTTTTATTGCGCACACGATGGCTCCTTTCCTGTTATTTCTACTACCACAAGGCCGATTTGAATACCTGGCAAAAAAACCTATGTTGATTTTTATTCCATCTACAATATCGGCTATTCTATTTATATCCCTATGGGGAGATATGATTGCTTCTGACTTTTCATACATTCTCTTGCAAGACACCGGCGTTAGCAGGCACCTTGCAAAGTTTCAATTCCTCGTGCTTTTTTCCATCTCAATAGGTATTTTCGTATTTTCCACAAAAATTATACAAAATATCCTGTCTATTATAGGCATGTTAATAGCGTTCTACGGATTTTATATATCGGGTTCACAGTCCAATATAGTCTCCGCCGCATTCGTAATTTTAGTCGCAACTGCAATTTCGACACGAAGACTCTACTCTTTTATCCGAGCCATTATAATAAATCTTTCTGCAATAATATTTGTCTTGTATTTCTTTATATATTCAAAGACGTTCGATAGAATATTATCTACGATATTTGGAATGTCTGATCAGATTTTATTAGGACAGGGCGGCGACGTATCTTCTGCAAGCAGAGTTGACCTAATCTACCGCGGGCTCCAAAAATTTATGGAATCGCCAATTATAGGAGGCACACCCTACTTAGAAGGGGACATCTACACTCATTTCTTTATTGTAGATACTATGATGGGGATGGGTATTTTCGGCATCGTAATTTTAGCGGTATACTTCACCACAATTTTCAGGGTTTATATATTTTCGTACAAATCCTTAGATGACTCCAAAATATGGATTCTTCTCATAGCAAGCTGCTTCTTTTCTCAGCAGTTTTTCCATGGAAGCATATTAAGCATAATTTCACTATCTACATCTATATTCATTTCAATAGACATGATAAGGAATCACAGCATGAATAGGGAATTAAATGGCTAATAAAAACTACTTCGTTCATGAATCGTCTTATATAGACCAACCATGCTCCATTGGAGATGGGACTAAAATTTGGCATTTCTCGCACATAATGAAAAACTCTGTCATAGGGGAAAATTGCAATATTGGGCAGAATGTCGTAATCTCACCAGATGTAGTAATAGGCAATAATGTAAAAATACAGAACAACGTCTCGGTATATACCGGAGTTGTTTGCGAAGACAATGTCTTTCTTGGACCTTCATGCGTTTTCACAAACGTCATAAATCCGCGCAGCCACATTTCTAGAAAAAATGAATACCGCAAAACCATCTTAAAAGTCGGAGCGAGTATCGGCGCAAACTCAACCATTGTATGCGGACACGTCATTGGTAAATACGCATTTATTGGAGCGGGAAGTGTAGTGACAAAAGATGTCCCGGATTTCACCCTTGTCGTTGGCAATCCGGCAAAGCCGCTCTACAACGTCTGCCAATGCGGTAAAAAACTATCCTTCTCAAACGGACGCGCAAAATGCCCCGATTGCGGCTGGGAATACGAAAAAGATTCCCGCGGGAATGTAATGCATATAGAAATATAGCAGGCAATCTGGAATATTTCTTATTTTTGCCTCCCTACAAAAAATTCCCTCACTGCACCGGATACTTCATCTATCTGCTCCATTGAAAGATACGGATGCATTGGAATAGACAATACTGTCTTGGCGGCTCTTTCCGCATTGCTCAACCCATCCACAGACAATGGGTAATCGGCATATACGCGCAACTCGTGCATGCACCGCGGATAATAGATCATTGAAGGAATTCCATTGGATTTTAGAAATTCTTTAAGTCCGTCCCGTTCGGCGCTGTCGGAGAGAGTGAGAGTATATTGCGCATAGCTCGACGAAGAATTTTCAGGAATGCACGGCGTCTTGCACAATCCCTTTAAAGCCGAATCATACGCAGAGGCAATTTTGTGGCGGTTACACAACTCGTAATCTGCAAAAGCCTCCAATTTTATCCGCAATATTCCGGCTTGAATATTGTCCAGACGAGAATTGAACCCAATCCTTATATTGTCATATTTATCAGATCCCTTCCCGTGGAACCTTAGAGATTTCAACAAAGAATCTATTTCGGGGTCGTCCGTAAAAACTGCGCCGCCGTCTCCGTAGCCCCCCAAAGGTTTCGCAGGGAAAAATGACGTAGTAGATATATCGCCAAAAGAGCACGCCCGTTTTCCCTCGATAGTTCCTCCAAACCCCTGGGCTCCGTCTTCTATGATTTTTAAACCGTATTTGCCGGCAATATGCCCTATATTTATATAGTCGGCCGGAAGCCCGAACAAGTCCACTGCAATTACCGCTTTTGGCGAAAAACGCCCGTCCTTTAACACATATTCTATTTTTTCCGAAAGAGAGGATGCGGACATATTGAAAGTGTCGATGTCTATATCCACAAAAACCGGCTGCGCACCGCATTTAGAAACGGTTTCGGCTGTAGCAAAGAAAGTGAATGCCGGCACAAAAACGGCGTCCCCTGGTCCGATTCCAAGCGCAGTCAGAGCAAGAGACAATGCGTCCGTCCCATTGCCGCACCCTGCACAATATCCGCGCCCCACATATTCTGAGATTTCTTTCTCAAAGCTTGAAACCTCGCTTCCTAATATAAAGACGGAGCTTTCCAATACTTCGCCTATTTTTAAATCTATCTTTGATTTTAATGCGGCATACTGGGCCGCCAAATCTATAAATTGCATTTTATTTCCCACTTTTTTTCCTATACAAGTTTTGAAGTTTAGACACAGCAAAATTTTTTACATATATCCGCTGCATTGGGTCGAGCGTTATAAAAAATGCAAATATCGAAGCTATTCCCGCGCCTGAAATCAATCCAAATATGAGGCTTGCTATGTCGTTCACATCCAGAACGAGACTCAGCGCAAGGCAAAGCGCGTATCCGGGCGCTGCTGCGGCAATTGTTTTTATTACAAGCCCCGATAAAGCAGGAACCCATGGCACATTATATTGCCTCATTGCATCGCGCAATATAAATACGCCTCTTATTATTGATACTGTCGAGAGTGAAACGGCAACCCCCATTAACCCGTAATCGCTGTATTTTAATATCAGGAATACGGTTAGCAACACTATTGCGGCGCTCGATATGTAATATATGCAGATCTTATTAACCTTCCCGGTGGCTTTTAAGACAGCCTGAGTCGAATAGTCTATCACTACATAAAAATAACCAGCCACTATCACTATGGCAACGTTTGTCACCTCTGCAAATTGAGGATTGACCCATAGAGTAAGCAATGGCCTCATAAAAACAATCAACGGCACTATTACACACACGAATAAAAAGGCCGAAACACTCAGTGTCAGACGGTAAAGCTTTACAATTTCGTCCGATTTTTTCTGTGCGCCAAGCTCCGCCGCAACCGAAAATATAGGGTACGACACGGAAGTTATTACGGTTGTTATCTGATTGCCTATCAATATGGGCACGGAATAAAATGCCACTGCGGCGAGCCCGGCAAACCGCCCGACCATTATCTCGGTTGTCGAATATATCAATATACCGCTGAGAGTTATGAGAAACCACCTGCTGCTAAAAGATACTATCTGCCTAAAAATTCCATAATCAAAGTTGGAGAAATCCGCGCCAAAATCGCTCCATACTCTTTTAGTCAAGAAATAGCTCAGTATAAAGACAGCCACTGTTATGACAACCACCGAAATTGACATCATTATTAGCGGACTTCCCCAGACTTTCATCATAAGCAGCGCCGCAAACATAAAAACGAGCCTTCCTAACACTTTTGTCCCCTGAACACAGTCAAAACGGGACTTTATCACGAATATATTAATAAAAATAGTGTTAAAGCACGAAAACACCAAATATACACCAGTGGCGGCTATCAATAACCTAAACGGAAAGACAAGCTCTTGCGGAGTTCTTACATATGCCGGGAAATATATTATAAGAATAAATACCATAACGGCAATCATTGCAGAGACTACCGAAAATATATATATGGAAATGGCAATTATTTTTCTGGCAGCCAAAATATCGTTGACCGCTATCTTATTTGCCAAAACCCTCAATATGCCATTAGACATTCCCATGTCCAGTATGGCGCTGTACCCTACAATGGAAAAAAGAGCCAATCGGAAAAGCCCAAATTGAACGTCGCCCATCTCGTTTATGAGCATAGGCGTGACAACTATCATTCCGATAAAATAAATCCCCATTCCAAGGGAATTGTAAAATGAATTTCTTACTATCGACGCCATTTCAAAGTAAAATTGACACACTCATTACAACTGATTCCTTTCACTCTTTCCTTTTAAAGTCAATCCGATTAATTTTTACAGAATGCAAATATATTTGACACTCTCAATCTATTAAACAGGAATAATCTATACACTCTTTTGTTTGCTGCAGTATAAAATATACTGTGAATACAAATAGCTATCATAGTAAATCAAATGAACGATATAAAGGAAGAGCTAATCAAGAAAATAGATTCCGGGACTCTAATCGCCGGCGTAGTTGGCTTGGGATACGTTGGGCTGCCCCTTGCAGTAGAAAAAGCGAAAGCGGGTTTTAAAACGATAGGCTTTGATTTGCAAGAAGCTAAGGTCAAAATGGTTAACAACGGCCACAATTACATTGGAGATGTCGTTGACAGCGACCTTGAAAAACTTGTCCGCTCCGGAATGCTATCTGCCACTTCAGACTTTTCTTTCGTTAAAGACGTAGACTTTATAGCGATATGCGTACCCACACCCCTTGACTCCCACCAACAGCCAGACATAAGCTACGTAAAATCTTCCGCCGAAAGCATAGCCAAGTTTTTAAAGCCAAAGACAATAGTAGTTTTAGAATCTACAACTTATCCGGGCACTACTGAAGAACTTTTAAAACCAATCTTGGAAAAAGGCTCGGGCCTTGTTTGCGGAAAGGATTTCTACCTTGGATTCTCACCCGAAAGAGTCGATCCCGGCAATCTTATATACAAGACAAAAAATACTCCAAAAGTCGTAGGCGCAATCGGCGCAGATGCTACGGAAGTTATACAAAAGATGTATAAGCGCGTCCTCCAAGGGGAAGTTTACACCGTATCGTCTCCGGCGGTTGCCGAGATGGAAAAGATTCTGGAAAACACATACAGAAACATCAATATAGCGCTTGTTAACGAGCTTGCAATTCTATGCAATAGAATGGGCATAAATACTTGGGAAGTAATTGAAGCCGCAAAAACAAAACCTTACGGGTTTCAAGCTTTCTATCCGGGGCCGGGGCTTGGCGGGCACTGCATTCCGCTCGACCCCTACTACCTAACCTGGAAGGCGAGAGAGTATGGATTCCACACCTCGATGATAGAATCGGCAGCGATGATTAACGACCGCATGCCTGAATATACAGTCGAAAGACTTAGAAATATTCTCAACCGGGAATGCAAATCTATCAAAAACTCCAAAATTCTCGCCCTTGGAGTGGCATACAAGCAGGACATTGACGACTATCGGGAAAGCCCGGCAATAAGGGTGATTGAGGTTATGGAAAAATTCGGGGCGATTGTCGATTATTTTGACCCATTCGTTCCATTCTGCAAGAAGGGCTCTTTTGCAAAAAAGAGCATAGATTCAATATCGCCGGAAACAATCGCTTCTTACGACGGAGTTGTAATTCTCACTGCGCACACAAAAATAGACTATTCAATGGTGCAAGAAAACGCAAAATTCGTTTTCGACACAAAAAATGCCACAAAGCATTTAACCTCAAGAAACAATATTGAACTCTTGTAATATAGCATGAAATACGCGCTAATCGGATGCGGACGCATATCACCAAACCACATTGAGGCCGCAAAGAACAACGGGCTTGAAATAGTCGCCCTCTGCGATATCGACATTGACAACGCGAAGGCAAAAGCAGAATCCGCACACCTATCTCCGGATGTAAAGATTTACTCCGACTACAACAAGATGCTCGATGAAACCTCTCCCGAGCTCGTTGCAATAGCCACCGAAAGCGGCAAACATGCCTTTATAGCAATAGACGCGCTTAACGCGGGGTGCAATCTTATCATCGAAAAGCCCATAGCCCTGTCGCTTGCAGACGCAGATGAAATAATAAAACTTTCCGACGAGAAAAACTTAAAGGTATGCGCCTGCCATCAAAACCGCTTTAATAAATCCATACAGAAAATCCGCCAAGCGCTTGAAATGGGGCGTTTTGGAACCATAATGAACGGCTCAGCAAACATAAGATGGCAGCGGAACAGGCAATACTACGAACAGGCTAAATGGCGCGGAACATACGAGCAGGACGGTGGGGCGCTGATGAACCAGTGCATACACAATATAGACCTCCTTCGCTGGATGCTCGGCGACGATGTTGACGAAGTTTTCGCCTATACCGAAAATTTCACACACCCATATATTGAAGCGGAAGACTTTGGCGCGGCGCTTGTCCGTTTTTCAAACGGGGCGATAGGGACAATAGAGGGCAGCACTAATGTTTTCCCAAAAAATCTTGAAGAAACGCTATACATCTTTGGGGAAAAGGGAACTGTAAAAGCCAGCGGGCATTCGGTTAACATTATAGAGGAATGGGCTTTTGCGGACAACATTGACAATCCGGAAGAAGTAAAGAATTTGTATAGGGAAAATCCCCCGAATGTTTACGGGTTCGGACATACGCCATTATATAAAGACGTAATTGCCGCAATCCGGGAAAACCGAGCTCCGTATGTGGACGCCCGCGCCGGCAGGCGCGCCCTTGAATTGGTGTTAGCCATATACAAGTCTGCGAAAGAAAGAAAGCCCGTAAAGCTGCCTCTTAAAAACTGTTCAACAATGGACTTTAAAAAATAGCGGAAAACCCGGAATATGCGCGATATGTAAAATATGCGCATATTTTGCATATTGCTAAAGCTCTGCCGCGCTTTACAACTAATACAACCTTGCCGCCAAAACTTTGTACGACAACTCTCTCTCGGCAAATTCAAGGGAATGTCTCTTCATTTCCGATAACATATTGAAATTTTCAGTTAGCATTCGCATCTTATCCGCAGCCTGCGAAACGTCCTTTACTATAAATCCATTCCCGTTCGATATCAAAAATTCATTGTTTTTATAGGCTCCCAAAAATACAACCATCGAACAGCAAATTGCCTGTTGAAAACTTGCCGATTGCGTGCCGGGCTGAAACAGGACATCTGCAGCGCACATGTACCTTGTAAGCTCGTTTCCGTCGAGCCATCCTAAATATTTTATATTTGGACTTTCCGATATGATAGACTCGGCTTCATGCTTTATTTCCTTTGAGAACGCTCCGGCAACCCACAGAATGGATTGTTTTTGTTCGGAGAACATTTTAAGTGTCTCCAAGGTTTTTTTCGCAGGATTCATTTTCCCGGTGTGCAGAAAAACTGCATCGCGTTCGCCTATGCCCATTTTCCGCCTTATCGACTCCCTGTTTTCACGGTATTTTTCCGGCGTCGGGATTATTCCTCCCAGGGTTAGAAATTCCATATTATCCCGCTTTTTGTCGAGGCCATATACTTCTGTTAGGAAATCTCCGCATTCTTCCGCCACATAAAAAATTTTTTCGAAGCATCTCTTTTGGAACCGTATTAATGTCTTATTTAACAACCCATGGAGAATTTTCTTCGATAGCCAATTTCTGCCGCTATTGTCCAAAGACGCATGCGTATCCGCAAAGAGCCTAACGGACGGATTTTCTCTCTTGTATTTTGCAACCGCGAATATGTCAAAAGAGGGAATCCCGTGCACCATCACTATTTCCGGACGCCTTTCAGCGAGTATCCTGTACAATGCCGGATGGTAGTGAAGTTTTTCCTGGATAAAGGAAGGTATCAACGGGGCATCAGGTATTCTCACGCACTCTACCCCGTAAGAGTCCGTAAAAGAAGATTGCGGCACTTTTATAAATCTATTGGATTCCTTATCGTTGACATTGCAAGTCGCAACGACTAACACATCGTTTCCGTCTATCTTATTCTGCCGCGCCAATAGATTTTCCTGGTAATTCCAGTCTTGATTATAGGGCCCGCAAAGGCAAATATGGGTTATTCTCATCGCATCTAAAATAAAACTACATATAAAATCAGATTGCCGTAAAACACAAGATTGAATTATTTTAAAACTGTAATGAATTTACTGCAAATAAATACAGTTGGGAACATCGGTTCTACCGGAAGAATCGCCGAGCAAATTGGGATAGAGGCAATCCGCAACGGCTGGGAAAGCTATATCGCGTGCGCGAGGGCGGCGCAGAGCAAGTCCGAAATTATCCGCATTGGCTCAAAATGGCATAGATACCCAAATGTTCTGTGGACCCGCATTTTCGACTCCGACAGCCCCCTCGCAAAAACATCCACCCTAAAACTTATAAACGATATAAAAAAAATTTCCCCGGATGTTATCCACCTTCACAATCTTCACGGCTACTATCTCCACACACCAACCCTATTGGAATTTCTCGGAGAATACGATAGGCCGGTAGTATGGACTCTTCACGATTGCTGGCCATTTACGGGGCATTGTTCACATTTCGATTTTTGCGGTTGCTATAAATGGAAGACTTTATGCTATAAATGCCCCCAAAAAATGGAATACCCTGCCTCATGGATATTTGACCACTCTAAGAAAAATCATCAGATAAAAATACGCCTTATTTCAAATATTAAAAATATCGCATTTGTTGCAGTATCCAATTGGCTCGGCGATATGTTAAGACTCTCCAGATTGCCGTCTACAAACATTCATGTTATACGCAACGGAATTAATCTAGATACATTCTCCACCGATGCTTCTGCTTTAAATAATTATTCCAATATAGACAAAAGCAAAAAAATAGCCTTATTTGCATCAAGCAAATGGACTATAAAAAAGGGATTCCACCTCATACCGGAAATTTCAAAAATGTTGGGAAATTCATTTCAATGTTGCGTTGTTGGAACTACAAAGCGTCAGTCCTGCTACCTTAATAATATAGGCATAGCGACAATGGACAATATTCGGAATCCGTCGAATATGGCCTCCATATACAAGATGTCCGACATATTTGTTAATCCGTCGCTTGAAGAGGCTCTATCGCTTGTTAACATGGAGGCAATCGCCTGCGGGACGCCCGTTGTTACATTCGCAAGCGGGGGCACTCCCGAAACCGTACCCAACGAAAAAGTCGGAGCGGCCGTAAAGCGCGGCGACATTGACGCAATGGTTTCCCAAATCAAAAAATTCGCCGCTCTCGACAAATTGGAGACCGCAAAAATTTGTCGTCAGACCGCCCTTGACAATTTCGACGCAAAGACCGCTTTCAGAAAATATATAGATTTATACGAATCTTTGACGTAAAATTACAAAAGCTGTAAAGCTCACTTTTCAGCAGCCGCTGTGCGCTCCGGATTATCGCCGAGAGAATCGAAAAATATCCAGTCCAGATTTTCGGGCTCGTCCGCCACGTCCGCCTCAGTCCAGCCGCCGCCGAGAGACTTATACAGCATTATTATATACCCTATGAAATCCTTGCGGCTCAGCACCTGGTTCTGCGCCGACGACAGCATCGACCTCTGCGCTTCAAGCAAGTCAATAAACTCTATCTCCCCCTGCGTGTACAGCTCGCGCGAGAGTTCAAACGCCTTGCGGTAATTCTCAACCATTCGGTTTAAATGCTCTATTCGCGCGCGCTCCTTTTCGGCAGATACCAATGCGTCTTCCACTTCCTTTATTGCCGTCAGCACTGCGTCCTCCCAGTTTACGCCGGCCTCGCGGGTCAACGCCTCTTGCAGCTTTACATTGTAAACGGTCTTGCCCGCTTGAAATATGTTCCATGAGACATTCGGCCCGACCGACCAGCTTCCGTACTGGTTTTGCACTATGTTGCCAATCTTTGGCGCTTCGTACGATATGTTGCCGGTTATGGAAAACTTCGGATAGTAGTCAGCGCGGGCATTGCCTATCTTGGCGGTTGCCGCATGCAACTTATACTCCGCAGCTATTATGTCCGGCCTCCTTTCTAGCAACTCGGCCGGCACAGATATCGGAATATACTTTTCAAGCGCCGGCAGCGGCCCGACATCTGAAAGCTCCTTTTCAAGAGCGCCCGTCTTTAACCCCAACAGATATTCAAGCGCATGCCTCGTAAGCTTTAATTCCCTCTCCAATACGGGCAACTGCGCCGAAGTGCTGTCCACCTGAGCAGCCGCGCGGACTGTGTCGAGCTTCGACACAAACCCGGATTTTTGGCGCGCAAGCGTTGCGCGGTAAGTCCCCTTCTGGGTTTCGAGATTGCTTCTTGTTATCAAAATCTCATGCTGCACGCACCTATATGTAAAGTAGTTTTGCGCAACCTCCGCCGCGACGGATATGCGCGCCGCCGCCTTGTTGGCAATCGCCGCATTGTAGTCCGCTGCTGCGGACTCTATCCCGCGCCTGACTCCGCCAAATACGTCTATCTCCCAAGCCGCCGTCGCGCCCATTCCGTAAGACGTTGACGTCACGTCTATCGGGTGCCCGTTCTCAGACATTCCGGCGTTTACATCAACGCTTGGGAAAAATCCGCTCTGCGTCACTCCAAGAGTCGCCCTCGCCTGCGCTATGCGCTCCGCCGCAATGCGTATCGACAAATTCCCCTCAAAAGAGCGCTTTATAAGCGACGTCAGCACAGGATCGTCAAATATCTCCCACCAAGTGGCAAGTTCCTCGGGTGTCATTTTGCGCGGAACGCCTATGTCCGTTATGCTTTTGGCATCGGCCTCGTTGCTCCACTTCTCGGGCATATCGGCCTCCGGCGTCTCAAAATCAGGGCCCACCATGCAGCCGCTCAAACCCGCCGCCAACACCGCAATCAATGCTAAAATTGCGTTTGCTTTCATATTTTTCTTTTTACTCATACCTCAACGCCTCTATCGGATCCAGCCGCGCCGCCTTCCATGCGGGATAGTACCCGAAAATCACCCCAACTATCGCGGAAACTCCAACCGACAGGCATATAGCATAGTACGACATCGCCGTATGCCAGCCCATTTTTGCCGCCATCAAAACCGAAAGCCCATGCCCGAGCGCTATGCCTATTATTCCGCCCAGTATGCAGATTACTATCGACTCCACCAAAAATTGCCGGAGTATGTCGCGCGCGCGCGCCCCGACCGCCATTCTAAGCCCGATTTCCCTCGTGCGCTCCGTCACCGAGACAAGCATTATGTTCATAATCCCGACCCCGCCGACAAGCAGCGACACAAACGCAACGCACATCAGCAGGTTCGTCACGCTCTCCGTCTGCCTTTTGAGCATATCCGCAAACTCCGCCATCGACCTTATTCGGAAATCGTCGTCGTCGCCCTCGTTGAGCTTGTGCATTTCCCGCAACACCCCGCGGACTTTTTCTATGGTCTCGTTTACGTCGTCTGGGTGGGCTACCGACATTATCATGCTGTCTATGTTCGCAAACCTAACGGGCGGAATCGTATTGTACGCCTGCGGATACAGGCTTACGCCGCTCGTATAGACGTCGGACGCTGAAGTTGTCGTGCTTGTGGATGTATCGGTCGTAGTACCGACCGCGCTAAGAGAAGTCTGCCCCGCGCCTTTTAGCCTCGCTTTCATTGTAGTCCACGGCAATATCACGCAGTCGTCCATATCCATACCCATCATGTTCGCACCGCGGGATTTCAACACACCTATTACTTTGAATACCACATTTTGTATGCGCAGGTCTTTGCCAACTGGGTTCGCCCCGTCGTAGAGCTCGCGCACTATCGTTTGCCCCACAAGGCAGACTTTCGCCGCGCGCTTTACGTGGAATGCCGATATGGGCTCGCCGTCTTCTACCTTCCAGCTCGAGATTTCCAGAAAATCCTCGTTGCCGCCGCTTATGCTGAACGGGCGCCAGTTCTTATTGCCGTATATTATTTGTCCGCGGACTGAAATTTGCGGAGATATCGCGGTGACAGTCGGGCAATCCTTCTTTATCGCCTGGGTATCCGCGACAGTCAGCGTCGCCCAAGAGCCCGAGCCGCTGTTTATGCCGCTTCTCGTCACTGGCCCAGGCCACACTCGAATCGTATTTACACCCATCTCCGAGAAATTGTTTTCGAGCGCAACTTGCGCGCCGTTGCCTATCTCTATAACCGCGATGACCGCCGCTATGCCTATGACTATGCCGAGCGTCGTCAAGAACGTCCTGGTCGGATTTCGGGCTATTGATTTAAGCGCCCACTTTAATACGCGAAACCTTTTCATTTCCTTATCACCGTATCGTCGGATATTTCCCCGTCCACGAGCCGAACTATGCGTTTGGCGCTGTTTGCGACGTCCATTTCATGCGTGACAAGCACTATCGTCACACCTTCCGAAGCGTTTATCTCATTAAATATCCTTAGAATCTCATCGCTCATTTTTGTGTCGAGATTTCCCGTGGGCTCGTCAGCAAACAATATGCGCGGATTATTAACAAGCGCGCGCGCTATCGCAACTCTCTGCTGCTGCCCGCCGGACAGCCGCGACGGCTCGTGGTCCATTCTGTCGGCAAGCCCAACCCTTTCGAGCATCAACTTGCCGCGTTCCACCATCTGCTTTTCCGAAAGGTGGCTCGCCGTGTACCCAAGGGGCATTATTACGTTTTCAAGCGCCGAAGTACGCGGCAGCAAATTAAAATTTTGAAATACAAAGCCTATTTTTCTGTTGCGCACATCCGCGCGGCCGTCGTTGGAGAGCTTAGATATTTCCTCGCCGTCAAGCCAGTACTCTCCGGAAGTCGGCCTGTCCAGGCAGCCAAGTATGTTCATCAAAGTGCTCTTACCCGAGCCTGACGCGCCGGTCAAGGCAACCATGTCGCCCTTTTCTACGGACAATGTTATGCCTTTTAGCACGGGCAATTTTATGTCGCCCATGACATAGGTCTTGTGAATGTCTTTTAGCTCAATAAGCCCCATCGCCCGGCCCTATCGTTTTTTGCGTTGCGGCATCTTAGGCATAAAAGGATTTTGCGAAGTAGTCTTGCCCTTTGCAATCTCCCCGCCCGTTATGACTTTCATGCCTTCTTTTATTTCGGGCGACGAAACCTCGGAATACGCGCCATCGTTTATGCCTATCGAGACAGCTATTGGCTTTACCTTGTTTTCAGGAGCTTGCACCCAAACCAATCTCTTGCCTTCGGGAATTTCTGTGTTTACGCCTTCTGCAAGCATCGAAACGTCCGGCACCCACCGCAATGCGGAATTCGGGACAGTCAATACCCCCTTGCTCTGTTTTACTATGAAGCTTAAGTTGGCGGTAAGATACGGCAAGAGTTTCCCGTTGGAATTGTCGGTCGAAACCTCGACTATGTAAGTCACGACATTTTGCGACATTGTGGCATTCAGCCTAACCTTGTTGACTTTCCCAAAGAACTTCTCGCCGGGGAAAGCGTCCACGGTAAATTCAACGTCCTGCCCCTTGAAAATGCTGCCAATGTCGGCCTCATTTACGGAAGCCCAGACTTCCATTCGCTTCAAATCCTTTGCTATCAAAAATAGAGAGCTTGCGTTCATGCTCGATACGACCGTCTGCCCAACGCTAACTATTCTGTCGATTACAACACCGTCAACCGGCGCAGTTATAACGCAGTACGAAAGGTTGCGCCGCGCGAGCTTTACGTCGGCCTCGCAAGAAACTACTTCCGCGTCGGCCTGCAATATTTGCGCGCGCGCGACGTCTATCTGCGCCGAAGTCTGCTCCCACGCCGACAGGTACGAGTCGTACGAAGCCTGCGAAAGCGCCTCCGAAACCCCAAGCGCCTTTGCGCGCTTCCAGTTTCTCTCCGCCTGCCTCAAATTGGCCTCCGCAACTTTAAGGTTCGCCTGCGCCTGCTTCTGCGACGCCTTCGCCTTTTCAAGATTCGCCTCCGCCTGAAGAAGGTTGGACTTCTGGATTTCGTCGTCAATCAGCGCAATAACCGTTCCCTCAGATATCTCGGAACCATAGTCAACCTCTTTGCCGGCGTTGTCCTTCCCAAAAGAAACTATTTCACCAGACACGCGCGCGCCGACATTGACAAGTTCCTCGGGCTCAACCGTGCCGGTCGCATCTATCGTCAGCACCATATCGCGCTTTTCGACGTCGGCAGTCCGGTACTCAACGGGGGCGGACGCCTCGCCGGCAAAATAATAATACGCCCCGATTCCAACCGCGGCCAATACGCATACCCATATCAGTACGCGCCTGTATTTCCCCATTATTTTCAAAATTCTATCCTCCTTAATTTATAGTCTTATAAAAAACGCTCAGTTTCTTTTCAAAGTTTCTTCATTTTATAGTTTATCGCACATCAAATGGCTTACGTTATCGGTATTTGCGAATACTCGCTCCTATAATCGCTCGGAGTGGAATCGAATGCCTCCTTGAACTTGCGGCAGAAGTACGGCAAGTCGGAAAATCCGCATATTTCAGATATTTCGCCCGTCGAAAACGACGAAGTCGCAAGCAGCCACTTGGCGTATCTCAGGCGCGCGCCGTTTATGTATTCGGTAGGGGTGCAATTCAAATACTTGCGCATTGCGCGGTTTATGTACGACATATCCTTGCCGCATATTTCGCGGAACTTTTCCAGCCCAAGCGCGAGATTTTCGGGATTGCGTATGCGCTGGCATGCGTCGGAGAGCCATTCAGGCATATTGCCGGGCAACGCGGACGCAAATACGTTTTTTATCTGCCAATACAAATTTATCAAAAACCTGTAAATCGCCATGAGTGAGTCGTTCTGCCATACCAGCTCCGACGCGGCGCGGTCGAGATACGCAGTCTCAAACGACGACAATTTTAGAGACATTCCGCCGAACTTTTCCCTAAAAAATTCGTCCTCCTCAGACAATACGTCGCGAGTAAAGCGCGCGAGCACGTCCTTGGTTATCGCAACGTACGAGAAATCTATCGTAGAATTGCGCGAAGGCTCTATAACATGGACTTCGTTCGGGCGGGATATAAACAGCAAATGCTTGTTAAAATACCTTTCCTTCCCGCCTGAAATCAACATTCCCTCGCCCGATCTAATCCATAAAATCTCGACAAAATCGTGCCTATGCAGGCCGACGCAATGAGACTTGTCGGTCTTGCCGTGCACCACCCTAAAATACCTGTTCCCCTTTAAATGCGACTCCTCGCTAAATTCAGTCACCCCGTTTTTCATATGTATCAATAAAATAGCCAAAGTCAAAATAGAACAAAATCCCGCCGATGCGCAAACAAAATTTATAATATAAACAAATTTTTACGAGTCGCCGCCCAACCTTGCCCGTTTTTCCATTTATATTTTGAAGTGCTTGCAAAATTATTCAACAGCCTCTGGCGCAAACCGCAATAGAACAGAAAATCGCGCAAAACTAAAACCGTACACTTTCATCAAAAGTTCCCTAACCTGCGGCAAGCACGCCAACTATAATTTAGTATAAAAGTGCCCCCCCCCGCATGCAGCCATGAGTTCATTTTTCCTATGCAGGCAACATTGCAATTATTTCATTTCATAATGTAAAAGCCGCTAAAAGTATTACCTGTTGACCAAGCCAATTCGCAAAACGTTTGACAAATAAAACATGCGTATGCTATAAAAAAAGAGAATGGATAAATTATTAGACATAATAAACATTATACTAAAAAATCGCGGCAAACCTACTCAGAAACAAATTTCGGCAGATACAGACCTCCGGACTGACCTTGGCTTTGACTCGCTGGATTTGGCCGAATTGACAGCAAGGATTGAGGCTGAGTTCGATGTCGATATTTTTGAAGACGGCATTGTATTTAAAATATCCGATATTTTGGAGAAAATATCCAAATGAATATAGAAAAGCTTTTTTATATCGACGATTTGGATAATAAAAAAATATCGTATAAACGCTTCTTTTCAGACCTATCGGGCATAAGCGAAATCTCCGTCTTGTGCAAAAAAAATTCAATATACGAATACTTCCTATACATCTCAGCCTCCCTCATATCCCAAACCCCCATTGTACTGCTCGACTCCGACCTCTCCGAATCCGAAATAAAAGAACTTTGCGGCAACGGCGGCTTCCTTCAAAAATATAATGTCAACATTCCGCAAATAAAATCTTTTGAAGAATTTTTAAGCCTTGTAAAGGCAGGCGCAAGCTCATGGACTTGCACGCTCTTTACCTCCGGAACTACCGGAACCCCCAAACGCATATCGCACTCTTTGAAATCTTTGGCAAGGCAAGCGAAGATTTCTCCAAAACACTCTGACGACGTATGGGGATTTGCCTACAATCCAACACACATCGCAGGGTTGCAGGTATTCTTCCAAGCCCTATTTAACACCAATACGATAGTCCGCCTATTCGGGCTTCCCGCAAAAACGCTAATAGAAACTATACAGAAAGAGGCAATCACCCATATCTCGGCAACGCCGACATTTTTTAGAATGTTGCCCGCCCCCGACAGGCCGATTCAATCTGTGCGCGCAATCACATCGGGCGGGGAAAAGTTCGACGCGCGCGCAATGGAAAAACTTTCGAAAGCCTTTCCTGCGGCACGCATCCACAACATTTATGCCTCCACTGAAATGGGGAGCGTTTTGGCTTCCAAAGGAGATATATTCACTCCGGACGAAAATACAAAAAAACTCCTGCAAATTAAGGACGGCGAATTATGGATACATAAATCTCTCGCGGGGAAGTCGGAAAACATCGCATTGTCGGGAGAATGGTACAATACCGGAGACTGCGTTGAAATTATTTCAGAAAATCCCCTCTCTTTTAAATTTTTATCCAGAAAAAACGAAATAATAAATGTCGGGGGATACAACGTAAACCCAAACGAAGTCGAGCAGGCTCTAATGGAAATTGACGGCATTCGGGCAGCGCGCGTATTTGCAAAGAAAAACAGCATACTCGGAAATATAATCTGCGCGGAAATCGTATCCGAATCGGGGGAACTCGACGAAACCTCCATTAGAAAGCGCCTTTCAAACCGCTTGCAAGCGTTCAAAATACCCCGCATAATAAAATTCGTAGAAACTTTAAAATCCACCAATACGGGAAAACTATCGAGAAAACCATGAAGAATATTTTGATAACGGGAATTTCCCGGGGGCTCGGCTGCGAGATTGCAAAAAAAATCCTCTCAGGAGGAAATACGGTATATGGCATAAGCCGCACGCTCTCCGGAGAGCTCAAAAAACTCGACGGCGACTTCCCCGGAAAATTAAAATTATTGCAATTCGATTTGTCCGACACCGACGGCATATTAAAAAATATTTTCAAAGACTTTGTCGGCATGGGCACCCCCCTGCACGGATATGTAAACAACGCGGCAATCGCATACGACGACATCGCAACAAATATAAAAATGCCGCCGCTCTTGGAAATGTACAAGGTAAACGTATTCTCGCCAATGATTATGGCAAAATACGCCATCAGGAACTTCATTCTCCACAATACGAAAGGCGCTATTGTCCATATTTCATCAATAAGCGTCCATACAGGATACAAGGGGCTGTCGATGTATGCCTCGACAAAAGGCGCAATCGAGGCATTTTCAAAAAATATATCGCGCGAATGGGGAATAAGGGGCATTCGCTCAAACGCGGTTGTCGCGGGATTTATGGAAACCTCTATGAGCGCATCGCTGACTCCGGAGCAAAAGCGCAAAATCTTTAACCGCACTTCTCTAAAATCCCAGACGAGCGTTGAATCAGTTGCGGCGACTGTGGACTTCCTTCTATCCGATTCGGCGCAATCCATAACCGGCCAGAATATATTTGTCGATTCCGGAACGATTTAGGCAATGGATAATATAGCTGTATGCCAAAGCAATGATATGCCAGATTCCGAATGGATAAAATACGCGGAATCGTTTAACTGCGTTTTTGAAAAAAATTTTACCGCTGAATTTTTCAAGGAAAAGTATCTCGCACGAGACGGAAACCCTTCGTTTCACTCATTGCTAAAATCCGATACAGGCGCTGTTGCGGGCGCATGTTCGGCAATGCCAATGACAATTCTCTACAAAGGCACTAAAATCCGGGCAGCCTTGCTTGTCGACGTGTTTATTCTAAAAGAGCACAGAACCAACCCCCTGACTCTTATGAAAATGTACAGGCGCCTTACCCAAAAGCTTAAAGAATGCGGCATAAAGTCTGTTTTGGCGGTGCCGAATGCAGTGGCCTACCCTTATTGGAAAAATGTAGTAAAATTCTCGGATATAGGCGATTTGGATTATTGGGTGCTGCCGATAAAAGTCGGTAATGTCCTGAAAAAATTCCACTTTCTCAATCCGCTATCAAAGTTTTTATCGTCAATTATACTGTCGCTTTCCGGAGGGTTGTCGGCGTTCTTTCATGGCAAAAACCATGCCTCGTATTCTTTTTCAATCGAGACCGACGATGAATACTTAACAAGGCGCTTTCCTCCCAGCACATATACGAAAGCACAGCGCGGAGATTGCAAATATTGTTATAGAATATGCGATGAAAACGGCGTTTCGACAGCATATCTTATGTATTTTACGGAGAAGTCCCGCAAGACACCGCGGGCTCTTAACAAAGCCTTAGAAGATATAATCGGGGAGAATCCGGATATCATAATATACGTTGGGAAAATTCCGTTTATAGAATGCGCCCTGCTCAAACTGCCGCGCAAACTTGAACCCAAAAGACTTCCGCTCATGCTTGACTGGCTGGCGGAATCCGAGCGGCCGGAAGGCATTTTAGACGTGCGGGAATGGGACTTTGGCCTATCAAACTACGACGTTAGATAATATGAATATCCTTACTTTCGACATTGAAGAATGGTTTCATATACTTGAAACTGCCGAAACTGAAAACCCGGATAAATGGGACAATTTTGAAACGCGCATTTACAAAAATACAGACAGAATCCTCGACGCCCTTGAAGGCTCAGGCTCAAAGGCTACATTTTTCATCGTCGGCTGGATTGCAAAAAAATATCCCGACATCGTAAAAAAAATATCGGAAAAATACGAAATTGGCTCCCATACAGGAATCCATAGACCGGTATGGGCGCAAAATAGAAATGATTTTAAAGACGATGTACGCAAAACCGTGAGATTATTGGAAGACATTTCCGGCAAAAAAGTCCTTTCTTTTAGGGCTCCAGGCTTTTCAATACGGCATTCGGAATTATGGGCTTTCGATATTCTTGCCGACGAAGGCATCGTTTACGATTCCTCCGTATTTCCGGGCGCGCATGCACACGGCGGTATTCCAAATGCGCCGTTTTCGCCTTTTAAAATAAAATGCCATTCCGGAACTATAAAAGAATTCCCGATATCGGTTAAAAGAATCTTAGGGAAAAATATTATATTTTCAGGCGGCGGATATTTCAGGATTACACCGTATCCATTGGTAAAAAAGTGGATGAAACAGTCGGTTTACAATATCTCGTATATACATCCCCGCGATATGGATCCATCACAGCCGGTTATAAAATCCCTATCCGCCCTGAGAAAATTTAAAAGCTATTGCGGCCTAAAAACTGCGGAAAAAAAATTCAAAAAAATGCTAAGCGACTTTAAATTTTTGGATATTTCCTCGGCGGATAAATCTATAGACTGGGAATCCTCAATAAGTAAAGATATTGCCGATAGTTCACAAAACGCATTTGCGCATTAATCGCCCCCCAAATACCGTTGACAACCGGCCGCCGCAACATACTGTGTCGATTTATTACAGCCCCATAAAATAAAAAAATGAACCTGCTTAAATTCAAGCCCATATACGAGGAACGAATCTGGGGCGGACGTTCCTTCAAGACGCTTTTTGAGAGGATTATCCCCAAAGGGGTCAGAATAGGGGAATCCCTCGAGATTTGCGATTCCCCCAAGAAATCGTCTTTAGTCTCGGGCGGAGAGTTTGACGGCTACACGTTAAGGCAACTCATTGAAAAATATCCCTCCGATGTAATAGGCCCCGGATGGAATCCCCAAAAATTTTTCCCGATAATTGTAAAACTCCTCGACGCAAGGCAAAGGCTCTCCCTGCAAGTCCACCCAAACGAAGCTTCGGAAAAGAAATACGGGCTTCCCCGCAAAAACGAGGCTTGGTATCTTTTGGACTGCGGCGTAAGATCCCGCTTCATTGCGGGGTTAAAGCCTGGTGTCGAGCCGAATGACATAAAAGAGGCCATATCCGCAAAAAATGTCGAAAAACTTCTCGAATTCCGCGACTCTCACGTGGGCGACTTTATGTTCGTGCGCGAAGGCACTGTCCACTCGCTCGGCGCCGACAACATCGCATTGGAAATTCAGGAAAATTCCGACAGCACATACCGCCTTTACGATTGGGATAGGACGGACTCCGACGGGAAGTCTCGCGCGCTGCACATAGCCGAAGCGATAGACTCCGTCAACTTCGACAATCCGACGGTCGAGCCCCTGTCTGAAAATGAAACCCCAACCCGCATTTTATGCGACTACGAGAATTTTAAAATTATTCGCCTTCGCCTGAAAGCTGGGGAAAGCACAACGCTGCCCGCCCGAGAAGAACCCAAGATTATTTCATTAGTATCGGGTAAAATAAACTGCAGTGGAATTTGTATGGAGGCTGTCGAAAGCGCTCTCGCCCCCTACCGCGCGGAAATAAAGATACGGGCGGAAGCAGACTCCGCCATGCTTATTACAGAAAATTTTGCCCGGCTCGGATAAGAGCCATATGGCTGAATTTTTATTTTAAGCAATCCGCAATGCAATTGGAAACTTTGCCGCCACGGTATAAAAACACCGCGCGGAACTCTAATTAAGCAACGCTTTGCCTAAGCAAATAACCAATTAAAAATTATCTCTCTTTTTATGTATTGCTTCGCTCTATTGGGAAATATATTGGCATTCCCGCAATTGAATTGCTATACATCTTAGCGCAATAAATTATTCTACGTCTATATTGAATCTTTGAGCACTACCTAAACAGTAAAAATTCTCCTTAATTAACAAATCAAAAATTCCGAAATTTAGGCATATACCTTCTTGCAAAACTCTAAGTGAAAAGCATACTTTAATCCAATATGAAAAAAATTTTTATGGCATGAAACAGAATACATTGCCAATGATTTTTCGGAATTGAAAAAAAGCATTCAGCCCGAAAATTACCAATTTACGAATGAAAATATCTATAATCACAACGGCATTCAACAGCGCAGAGACCATTGCCGATACGATGGAAAGTGTCCTCGCGCAAACTTACGGCGACATTGAATACATTGTTGTGGACGGCACCTCAAAAGACCGGACTATGGATATAGTAAAGGCCTTCGAACCGCGCTTTGAAGGGCGAATGAAGTGGATATCAGAACCCGACTGCGGCATTTACGACGCAATGAACAAAGGCATAAAGGCCGCCTCAGGCGATGTTGTAGGCACCCTCAACTCCGACGATATGTTGGCATCAAACGATGTAGTTGAAAAAATTGTCGATACACTCTTGCGTAGCGGCGCCGGCTGTGCATACGGTAGGCTAAACATAGTTGATAGCAAAAACACTTCAAAAATTTTGAGGGAATCAAACACCGGTCAATACAAAACGGGGGCATTCTTAAAGGGGTGGCACCCCGCCCACCCTACATTCTACACCTATAAAAAATTTTTCGAAAAATTCGGATACTATCGCACAGACTTAAAAATAGCGGCCGATTTCGAATTGATGATGAGGTTTATTGAAAAGAATAAAATTACCGGTGCTTTCATAGACAAACTTATGGTCAACCAACGCGCAGGCGGAGTAAGCACAAAGTTATCTGGATATATAAAAAGCAACTTAGAAATAATTAACGCTTTCAAACTAAACGGCATTCGCCCTCCGCTACTATGCGTACCTAGAAAAATTTTGCCGAAACTTGCAAATACTTTAAAAAATAAATTTCTTAGAAAATAATCTTTTACTCCACTTTTAGTAATAGAAATATCGGCAGTAAAAATCTCAAATGCATAAAAAAGTATCCGTAAACTTTTATTTTCGAAATTCCCCCCGCCTGGTTCCCCCAAACATCATTCGCATCAATCAATAGAAAGCTTGACAAATATGGGAAAATTTCCGCTTTTAATACTCAACATAACGATTTTATCGAAAGGAGATATAAAATGAACGTCCCCGTAAAAAGAAAACGCGCCGTAATGATGGAATACGTTATTATAGCAGTGCTGATTGCGGCAGCAGTAGTGGTTGCCGTAATAATGCTCGGCAAAAACGTATCCTCCGAAATGAACGTTGCAACCCGCTCTATGAGCGACGCAAAGGCCGCAGTAAGTGCGCAAAAAGATATCAAAACCCAGGCGGAAAAAGACGTCAAGAGCGCCGAAGAACACCGCAAGGGCATGCACAACTACGACCAATAGCCCAGTTGTTCGCAATATATTCGCCCGTTTGGGTATAGATTTTAATCCGTAATATCGAAACGGGATTTGCGCGTCTTTCGCCAGTCCCGTTTTTTTGTGGAAATGGAATCGTTGATTATCGCAAAATTCGTCTTGGCGACTCCGTGGTTGATTTACCTTGGCGTCAAGGACTACCGCACCCGCAAGCTCCCCAACGCCGCAACGCTCGGGGGCGCTGCAGTTATGTCTGCGATTGCGCTCGGTGTCGGCACGGATTATTTTCTTGCATCAATAATCACAGGCTGTCTGTGCGCGCTGTTTTTGCTGCTGCCGTTTTTTCTGAGGGCGGCAGGCGCGGGCGACGTAAAAATGCTATTTACATCGGGCATAATCGCAGGCCCCGGAAATACTCTCAACTTGATCCTGCTAATATCGTTCGCGGGGCTGATTCTCGCGCTGGGAATGCTCGCTTTCAAGGCGGTAAACCCCGCGCGCCTAAAACACTACGCAAGGTGTCTGTTAGACTTCCGGTATGATAGGGAAAAAGGCAAAAAGTCGCTACCGCCCCCGGATTCCGAGGCATGCAGAGTTCCGTTCGGCGTTGCAATCGCTGCGGGATTATTCATAAACCTTTCACTGCAACTGTTGGTCGCGCTCGCATCGACCGACGCCATGTAAGATGATAAAATCTGCAAAATCAGAAAGCGGAGCAGTCCTCTTGGAATTCGTACTGTGCTTTCCAATACTGATGGTTTTGTTTCTTTTTGCGGTGCAGTTTTCATACATAATGATTGCGTGGCAAGTAGTGCACTATTCGGCGTATATGGGCGCGCGTTCGGCTATGACGGAAAATGTGTTTCAACGAAAGAGCAAGGCTGAAAAAGTCGTAAAGCGCATTCTTGCAGTCGTATCGGCATCGCCCACAGACTCCAAGGACGCAAAAGACAGGGCAAAAGACGAATATTCAAAGCTCGACGGCTGGGGCTGGCTGCCAAACACAAAATTTCTCGACCAACAGGTGGACGTCGATATTTCCATGACAAACCTCGACCCGCGCGGCGTAATTTGCACGGTGAAATTCAAGGCGCTTTTGACAGTTCCCGTTGCCGGCAGGCTCATTAGTTTTTTTGCAAAAGAGGATAAATCAAAAGACGAGCAAAAATGGGCGGATTCGCTCGACAAACAGGAATACGCCCTCAATCCCGCGCTTTTGGATTACTCCAACGAAATCGAGCTCGACGGCGGGGACAAAAAGGAAAAGCTTAAACTTCCATACATAACTTTAACTTCCACAAGCGCGGTTGCGATTCCATACTCCACGCTAAAATACCCCATAGCTTTGGAATGAAAAAATCACCAGGCATTCTGAATGTTTTTATGTCCAAGTGCGGCAGCCTTTGCCGCGACTCGGATGGGGCGGCGCTCGCCATCACCCTCGCGTTCATGCTTCCTGTATGCATTCTCTTTGTCGGCATTTATGGAATCGGCGAAGTTGTAAGGAATAAGATAGAGCTGCAAAATGCCGCAGACGCCGCAGCGTACTCTGCGGCCGTCGTCCAGGCCGACTACCTAAGCCGCATGGCAACCGTCAATAAGGCTATGGCTTGGACATACGTCGATCTCCAAAAGCGCTCGCTCGACGCCGCAATGGATATGTTCTGCGAATATGTAATCAAGCAGTTCATCGAAGACTTAAACAATTGCAAAAAATGCAACGCCCCGTGCCATATGCACGATCCGGGGGTAAACTATAATTGCGGCACGGACGTGCTTGTAAGCGGCATCGCACTGGACCTGACCGGATGCGGCGTAGGCATTCCATTTGTTGCCAAAGATTTCAACGGGCAGAATTTTCTAAGCCGCATGCTCCCATCGCAAATGGTGCATGTAATTGGCGCAAACGCCCAGGGCAAAGGCGTATTGGCAAACCTCCCCAAAATCTACAAGTACAGCTACGCGATAGCAAAAATGACGAAAAAGCTAAAAGACCTGTACGACGAATACCCAAAAAAAATAAAGGAAACTGCACGGCAGGTCGCAGTCGCCAACATGATGGAATGCAAAGACGATTTCATCGTGAACGTCACAACCGGAAACGAAAAGCTAAGCTTCTTCTTTATGCCCGGAACCGACGACAACGAAAAAGCCTTCATCTCATTTGCCGATCCAACCTTGGAAGACTTTTCGCCCAAGAAAGTTTTCGGCCCCGGAACCGACGACTGGATTGTCCGCAAGGGCCCCCTCGGATTTTGGCGCGTATATAAGCAGACCAAGACACACTTGCACGCGAAATGGGACTGGTTTTGGACAAGATGGGTCCACGTTCAGCTCGCGGAAGTTTCAATGCACCTTCCGCCAATTGCGCCCGGTGGCGCATACAAAAGAGGCCACCCCGAATACCACGGGTACGACAGCTTCTTTAAAATTATAAAGGAAGGCTTGCCGATAGGGCTGCTCGTAATGCCCGCCGAACCGGTAATACTCCTTCCCGAATTTTTTGGGAAATCGGGCTCGATTACCGTTGCGATAGCGCGCAAAGTGCCGAATCCGCTCTCGGCCTTCACCCCCGACGGGCGTTCAATGACGGCTCCCGGGATACTGTCGGCCTTCAATCCGAGCGCAGCAGGCGGAAATAGGCCGGAATACATGTGCGCAATAGCCTCTGCGCGCGCCGCATACAAGCAATACGATTCCGACCCCGAAAAAAAATTAAATAGTTCCGACTACACTGTGGGATATGTAATGGCGGATAAGGAAAAAACTTGGAATCTTATCGAGACCGACTGGGACGCCGTATTCCTCCCAGTAAGGCACGCATGGGATCTGTGCGCAGGGCTCTCCGCCGCCCAGACTTTCGCCCCGGATCCGCTCGCCGGCGGAAACATACTCAAAACAGTCATGCTCGACAAGGACAACTGGACAGACAAAGACGGCAAAAAAGTTGACAAGAAAAATCTGCCGGACTGGGAAAATTTAAAAGCCCCCGGAGGCCTTGTTAAGGACGACAAATCAAAAGACGGGAAACTCGACTGGGCTAAGTTAAGCTCGTACTTAGGGCACTAATATGAAAAGGCTTTTCAATTCGACAAGAGGCTCGGTGCTGATGGAGTTCGTAATGGTTCTGCCCGTTTATATGGCGGCTTTGGGCGGAATTGTTTGGGTCGGAGAAAAGTCGCTCGACACAATAAACCTCCGCTCCGCCAACCATTGGAGTGTCATGATGACAGGAAACAGATTCTCGGTGCGCACACCCGCAATGATCTCACTCACAAAACTTTTTCCGCGCGCTACCGCCGTGTACGACTCCACGCAAAGAAGCCTTGTCGACGAACATTCCTACCTTCAATTTATCGGCTCGAAAGTTGGCATACTTCAATCCACCCCCGAATACTTGGAAAACTTAATAAACGCCCCATACACCACAAGGAGCGAAAACGCCCCGTCGCCGCTTATCCCCGAATTTTCCGTGACATCTTCGCGCTACGGCAACGACTACACCCTCGCCATCGTAATGCGGACAAAAGGCTCTTCGGCGGCAAAGAGGCATTGGCATTCAAGCCTCATTGCCGACAAAGATATCTGGAAATTTGAGGGGAAGGAGGACGAATACCCCAAAAAATGGGAATTGTCTCTGTTAAAAGATCCAAAGCATACAGACGATACGAAAACTCCGGAAAAACAGCCAAAAAAAATCGAGTTTTACAAACGCTACAAAAAGTACGAAGAGTGGAGCAAATCCAATAAATGAAATTGTGCCTCACAGCTTTTTTGGCGACTTTCGCAATCGGAATCGCGGCGCTGCTTACGGCGGAGGCTCTGTCTTCCGCCCCGCCCGCAGGCGGCGGAAGAGCTGCGAGCTCCACGCCGAAGAAGAATGTTGGGGTTTACGATAGCCCAAACCCGCTAAGGCTTCCAAACGCCGCCTTCGCGACTCCGGGCGCAAAAGAAGGGTGGGAGTATTCGGGGATGGTAAACGCAAATTTCGTTTCCTCGCGCGCGCAACTGGAGTCTTGGTCGCTCAACCAGGGCTGGACTCCGCAAAATAAAATTACCCTCGACGAAAGTCTGGATCCCAAAGTAATTCTTACTTTCAAGCGCGGAAAAGAAGAAATGACAATGCTCGTCTGGAAAATTTCAACAAACTCTACCGGATTCGCATACAAACGCGAATCCACAACCGAAAAGAAACAAAAATGAATTCAAACAACGACTTTCTCGTGCTGTTTCTCGCCCCGGTAAGAGACTTTCTCGCGGACGACGGCGTGTCGGAAATCCTCATAAACGGCGCTGGACAAATATATGTTGAGCGTTCAGGCAAACTCGAGCTCACCAACGCAAAGTTTGCGAGCGAAGCGCAACTTATGGCGGCGGCTGTCAATATTGCAAAATCAGTCGACAGAATCCTCGACGAGCGCCACCCGGACCTCGACGCAAGGCTCCCCGACGGCTCCCGCGTGCATGTCACAATCCCTCCAATCAGCCGCTGCGGCACAATTATCTCCATTAGAAAATTTAAGAAGGATATGCTCACTCTCGAAAAGCTCGAAAAGCTTTCGAGCATACCGCACGACGGCGTCCTATTGCTAAACGCCATTGTAAAGCTGCGCAAGAACGTGCTCGTATCGGGCGGAACTTCGTCGGGCAAAACTTCCGTCCTAAATGCAATAAGCGGGCTCATTCCTGACGGCGACCGCATTCTCGTGTTGGAGGACGCAAGCGAACTCCAACTTCAACAGCGCCACTGCGTCTATTTTGAAACCCGCAAACCCGATAAAAACGGCGAAGGCGAATTTTCCATAAGAGACCTCGTAATTGCATCTCTTAGAATGCGCCCCGACAGGCTGGTAATCGGAGAAATCCGCGGCGGTGAGGCGCTCGACTTGTTGCAGGCGATGAATACGGGCCATTCTGGCTCGATGTCAACTATCCATGCAAACTCGCCCGTGGACGCTCTTAGAAGAATGGAAACTTGCGCAATTCTAAGCGGCGTGGAGCTCCCGCTAAACGCGGTTAGAATGCAGGTTGCTTCGGCGATAAACTGCATTGTACATACAATGCGCCTGCCCGACGGCTCGAGAAAAATCGTCGATATATCGGAAGTCCTTCCGTTAAAAGACGGCGAGTACCAGACAAGCCCGCTCTTAAAATGGAATACGCGCTCCATTGCCCAAGACGGCTCCGTATCGGGCGATTTCAGCCTATGCAACAAACCGTCGTTCGCCGAAGACGCAAACATAATGGGCTTAGAGCTCCCAAAGTACGAATAGCCTTATGCCACGCCTTTTCCGCGGCGAGATTATCGGCTCTCTCGAACTCCTAAAACCCGTAAAACTTTCCGGAGATTGCGAGGTTTGGCTTGCCGCGGATTCAAACGGGGATTTTGCAATTTTAAAATCGGCGCCGCGCAATTCAAGCGAAGCCGAAAAATTATTGTTCTCCGCAGAAATCATAAAAAATATAAAATCTCCGGGATTAGCCGAAATATTGTCCTTTGGCATATCTGAGGCGGCAGACGCGTATGTCGCAACAAAATACGCGGCGCGAGGAACGCTTGCAAAATTTATAAAAAACAAGCGGCGGCTAACACAGGCGCAAACAGTAAAAATGCTTAGGGGAACGCTTGCAGGCCTCGCGGCTCTCCACGGCTTAGGCATTGTCCACCGCGACGTAAAGCCCGACAATATTTTCATTTTGCAAGACGGCTCGGCGGTATTGGGGGACTTTGGCGCAGCGAAGTTCCCAAATATTGGCGAACCTTCGGGCGCGGTATTCGGAAGCGCGCCGTATATGTCGCCCGAGCAGGCAAAAGACTCCACTGATGTTTCGCCGGCATGCGATTTATTCTCGCTTGGTTGCGTGGCATACGAATGCCTTACGGGGAATCGCAGATATGCTCAAAAAAATTTTACCCAAACTTTAAAAGCAATACTGTCAGACAGCTCTTCCGCCGAACGCGAGCTCCGAAAGCTCTCAGAGCCTCCGCTTCCATACATCGTCTCCCAGATGATGCAACATTCACCGTCAGCCCGCCCCGCTTCCGCGCGCGAAGTTTTTGATAAAATTGCGATGCTCCGGGAAGAGCCTATTGAATGAAAAGTGCCGATATAAAACGGGCGCGCCCGTGATTTTTCGCAATACCCGCCATATTTTTGCGCCTCTATAGATTTTAAAATATTATTTTTTAGCGCATTTTTCCCAAATTTTTCGCAATTAAAAACGGCTGAGACTAAAACCGTTTGTTAGCCAGAACCGCTTGATAACTAAGCCGAAAATCTCGCCAAAAAAATTTTCCAGCGCAGCGACTTTTCCGCCGCGCGACTCACCCATTCCTTCGGGCTTTCAGACTTTGCAATCGAGAATATTTCCTCATCGTCCATTCTAAATAAAATCGGAAGGGGCGCGAGCCCCGCCTCTGCAAGCTTTTTGCGGGCCTCCGACAAGACCGCCCTATTGCGCGCTTCTATCGCGATAGTTGCCGCCATTGGCACAGCTGCCACCATCCCCCAGAGAGGCAATCCTACCGCGAATAAGCACACCGCCGCCATTGCCGACGCAAAGAATATTGACGGGATTTTCCAGTCCCTAAAAAAATTTCCAAATATTCTCCGAAACAGCGACGGCTCAACATTCCGCGGAAACCATTCGTCGTAAACAGATTCGCCAAAACCCATTCTTGCGGCATGGCAAATCTCGTGCGCAAGAACAGCCGCCGCATTCCGCCCATTCGGATTTTTTATGAATACCAAAGGAAGGACTCCGTCAATTTCGTACAAAATTCCCTCGGACAAAAGTCCGGCACGCCGCCCAGATTTTAACGCCGACACCCAATCCGCTCGGAATCCGTAGGCTTTTTCCGCGATTCCGACAGCCGCTTCGCAAATTGAATTGTCTATGCTCTCCGCACCTTTGCAAAATTCCATATACTTGGATGTCCCTGCCACAAGAGAATCTATCTCGCAAATCATGCGCTCCGCGCGCGCCGCAAAGGCGGCGGCGGATTCCCCGGGAAGAATAAACATTCCAATAGAATCGAAAAATACGGCGGCGCCAAATACGTCGGCCGCATTCCCGGACAGCAAATTGTCGAGATTTTTACGCTGCGTACCTGTCATGGTATCGGCAGGGAAATAATAGTTATTATTCGCTGGTAGAGGTGAACTATTCCTTCGCCTATCTCGCCAAACTCTCCTCCAAGCCAAGACGAACGGTATATCATAGCGGACGCGCCGAATACGAGCGGCAATATGGAGCACAATAGCAGTGTGTATTCCAGTAAAACCGCCCCGCGCCTTCTTGCCGAAAGCCTCTTTTTTATATCGCGCGCGCCTTTTCGTTTGCAGAGCATTTATAGCCTCCTCGCACTCTCAACCGCCTCAGTGCCTCCAAACGCGGTTTACAATCGGGTCCCCCGGTATGCCATTCGAGAGTATCCGCTCTTTTACGTCTTTTATTTTTTCGGCATCTATCGGATTGTATTTCTCCCACGCCGAATATTGCAGACGCCTAAATTCCCTCCATTTTTTTGCAAACTCGTCTATATCGTCTTTTGATACGCTTCCGGGAGGCGCAAAATAAAAATACGCCGACTTAGAAACGAAATATTTGCGCCCATTCGGATTTTCGCGCACAATTTCATTCAACATTTTTAACAGGCTTTCGCGAGTCTTTAACACGTCCGCAATCTTCCCCCGAAGCTCCGATATTTTGCCTTTGAGCATCCATTTGTTTTCGGGCATGGAAAACCATGCTAACGCCTCCTCGGCGGCTTTGTAGGTGTCGGAAAGCTCTATGCAGTCCGGACGGTGCTGTTCTGGCAAAAGCAGATCCGTGGAAAATATATTTGTGGACAGTGTCGGTATTTGGGAAATTATGTCGTAAAAATACTTAAACCCTAAGAGCTTGTCGTATTCGTCTGCGTATCCGCCCTCTGCAATCTCCGCAGGCTGGCTTTTCAAGCTTTTGAAGGACAATAATTCGTCCCACGTCTGCCTTGAATTAAAGACTTTTGCTACTTCTGGGACGCCCGCGTCGATTCCATATTCGCTTATGTTGGAAATTATGTACTTTATCGCGTCGGTGCCTTTTAATATCTGCGAATTTCTATTTATTATCTCCGCTCGCAACTTTGATATAGAATCGTAATTCATGCACTCGTCGGGCGATATAAAGTCTATCTGTCTTTCGAGTTCGCCGAAGCGTAGATTATAGAACTTTTCCTGATTGCTCCTTACGGACTCTATATTGCCCCTCATCTTTTTTATCAACTCCTCGGCGTGCTGGGCTTTCATTCTTACGCCGCCCATCGAGTCGCGCTTGATGCCGTCTATCTGGGATAGCAATTTTTGGATATCTGCGTCCTCCCAATTTATTTCCTTCAAGAGCTTGTCGAGCTTCTCGAGGTTTGCAACATTCGCCCTAAGCTCGTCAACTTTCTGCGATATTGCAGCGCAAAGCGGCCGCAAATATTCCGGCGCCCCCTTCCCAAAATCCGCCTTTACGTAGGGCGTCTTCTCTATCTTGGAAAGCTCGGACTTCATATTTTCCGCCGGCAAATCCGTATCCGAGAGCAAATTTGAAAGCGCGTACATCTGGATTAAATGCGATTTAGCTTCACCCGCCTCCTTCATGTATTCGGAGACCCCCGCGCCATTCCAGTTCCAGTCAGACTGGTTTTCCAAATGCAGCTGCCCTATGCACGACGTCGCCTTCGCCCATTCGGAATTCTTTAAGTACTCCTTAAATTTCCAGAATACCCTGTAAACTGTCTCGTAGCGCACCAACGATTCCTTGTATTCCGGGTATTCGTCGGCAAACTTCTTAAATTCCCTCGAATACGGAAGCTTCGACAGCATTCCCCGCGCGCCGTCAAAGTCGTCGTTTTTCAGATATTCGTCGTACTCGCCTATTACGCTTTCCGAAGTCGGCGTCAGCGCATAGAATATGCCGAACACCATAAACGTCAGAACTACCGTCGCAAAAACCGCCAATATCTTTTTTGCGGCGTTTGTGCGCGTATGGATTACATTCATATCCAAAAAGCGCAAGTCGTAAAATGCTATGGAAATTATGTCGGAGTCCATCAGCATTCTCTCGGTACGCCCCATCTTCGCCCCGTTCACGTACGTTCCGTTTTGGCTGCCCGTATCCCTCAGCCATGTCTGACCGTCGTCGGATATTTTCAATTCCGCATGGTGCGCGGACACTACGTCGTCGTCTATAACAATGTCGTTGTCCTTCGCGGAGCCGATTCTTATCAAAGAATGTTCAAGCCTTGCCATTGAGCCCGCGAGGGGGCCGTTTAAATATTCAAGCCTATGAACGTCGCACGGGCGGTCGGCCGAAGACTCCACGCGGCTTACGGTCAGCTCGCAGTCGCCTATCGACACGCGGTCCCCGGGAAGCAGCTTTTTGCCGGAAATCTCGCGCCCTTTATACCTGAACTTCCCGCCTTTGAGCGCCGCCAGCGACACGTCTTTCGGAGTTAGCGTAAGCTGCCCGCGAAAATCGCCCGACGACCTGTCCTCGGCAGGTATTATCCAGTCGTTTTCAGGAGAGCGGCCGATTGTTATGCGATCTCCCAAATTGTCCGTCTTTGCCGAATATGCGAGAGTCCCGCGGCATCTAAATTCGAGCAAATAAGAATATCCCCTCACCGCATGTTCCCCGGCGGCGGAATCCTTCCCCGCTTGCTTGCGACGCCCGAAAAGCGCATTGCGCAGCCTTTCGGCGATTCCACTCGCGCCGCGCGGCTCTGGTTTGTTTTCGTCGGCAGCCATTATTCAACACTCCAATCGTTTTTCATTATGCGCGTGTAGCGATAGTCGTTCAGAGGTTCAAACTTTTCCAGACAATCGTTCAAAATCCGGGTTGTCTCGTCTTTTTTGCCGTCCCTCAGCGAGTCCGAATATTCGAGGCATTTTCTCGAATACCATACCTTCTGGGCGGCGCGGAATTTTTCCAAAAGGGATTGCGTTGCGTCTATCAGCGGGCGCTCGTTGTTTTTGTACGCCTCCACAAAAAGGCTGCTAATCAGCAAATCGATATCCTCCCAAGAGGCTATCTCTATGTTTTTGCGGAGCTCGCGGTTCAGCATTTGAAGCATCTTAGTAGTGTTTTCGCGCAGGGGCTTTTCGGGAACCTCCCAATACCTCGCAACTGTAGAGTTCGCCACAGACATGCAGTCGTAGTCCTTCAACAGCGACGAAGCCCTCCAATACTGCGTTTCGGGAACCTCGCGCATAAGCACTATCTGCTTGTCCAGAAACCGCGCATAGCAGGCAACCCCGCGCCATACCATCGGCCCCGCCTTGCGCGTATAGTTGATTCTTATGTACGGATAGCCGTTGTCGCGCTTATTGAAAAAATCCTCCTGCGGCTCGGACGTAAATTTCATTCCACTATTTTTTTCGGCAGCGGCAAGCCACTCGTCAAAACTCTTGCGCGGCGTCTTTGCGTAGCCGTCCTTTACCGATGTCGCCTCAAAAGTTATGTGAAAAGGCACGTCCTGATTGCGCCCAACCGCCGTCAACACTTCAAAATTCGAGCCTTTCGCATTCTTTACCATCGCGGGGCTGTTCGGATAATATATCAAAAACTTACCGTTGTCGCCAAGGTCGATACGCTGTTCGCCGTCGTCGTACACACCCGTCACTTCTCCCGGCCACGTCACGGGATTTTCAACGCCGCTTTCGGATATGTAATACGCCAGCCCGAGTATCGCAATCGATATGAAAATTCCAACGACCACCGCCAGCCTGCGCTGCCGCTCCATCGACTTGTTCGCCGCGCGCAAATCCGCAAGCTCCTCCGCCGACGCGTAGCGCGTGTGCGATACGTCTTCCCCGCCGGAATCGGCATTCAGTCCACCGCTTGCGGGATTCACAGTGGCTTCGCCGTAAATGTCGATATCGGGCTCCTCCGAATGGGCGAGCGCGCCGTATTCCTCAACTACAAATGCGAGAGACTTTCCAAGCTTTACGTCGTCGCCGGGGCGAAGCGCAGCGTCGGTACCCGCCGAAGCCTGCCCATTGCGCACGAGCGCGTCGGCGGAACAATGCATCACTATTCCTCCGCCGGATTGCGGAAGCAGCGTCACGTGCTCCTCGGCGACTCCGGCGTCGGAGCTGCGTATGTCGGCGTTCATCGACGAGCCTATGACAACGCCGGATTCCTTCACAGCGAAAGACCTTCCCTCCAAATCTCCGTTTATGAATCTTATTTTGTATCGCGCCGTTTGCATTTTACCTTAAAACAGGGAACCCCCCGCCTCTTTCATTCTTATGTAGATGGGTGTTAAAATTATTATAAATACCGCAGGCATTATAAATATCGCCATAGGCAGCAGCATCAGCGAAGGCGCCCTCTGCGCCTTGCATTCCGCGAGGGCAAAACGCGCCTTCCGCATTTCCTCCCCCTGAATTTCCATCGTTTCCGTAAGCGGCGAACCAAGCTCTGTTCCAAGCTCTATCGCCGATACAAACGACGTAAACTCCTTTATCTGCACGCGAAGCGCCATATTGCGCAGCGCCGATATGCGCGTCACACCAAGCTCCATCTCATGCAGCATTCTAAGAAATTCGTCGCGCAAAGGCCCCGCGTCCGAAAGGTTGACGTAAAACCTAACCGCCGCCATGAAATCGAGCCCCCCGCGCATTGCAGAGCCTATGAGATCTATCGAGTACGGCAGGCTCCTCAATATCGCCGTGCGCTTCTTGTCCACAATGTTGTCAATTCCTGTCCTCGGGGAAAACCAGCCGACGAAAAATCCGAGAGCCGCCCCAACTGCGGCGTACGCCTCCTCCTCGGCGGCGGCAAACGCCATTCCGGCAAACAATACCGATAGTACCGCCGCCAAAAACACCTGCGCGCAATACACCTTTTTTGCGTTCGTCTTTAATCCGGAAAATTCTATTTTTTTCTCCAATGCGGCAGCGCCCGAACGGAATATGCTGCAGAGGAAACCGCCAAGGCCAAGGCGCTCCAAGACATTGGCAAACGGCTCGGCTATCTGAAGCGCCGCAGGAAGCTCAACTTCCGCGCTGCGCTTCGGAGACTTGGCGACCTTCACGGATTTGTCCGACATACAATAAAGTATTGTCGGTATTATTACCGCCATAAAAGTGAAAATATATACAGCATACTCGCCCATTTTCTACACCTTCACGTCCACTATCTTGCGTATAACAAAATAACCGGTCACCTCAAGGGCCAACATAATCCCTATCGCGCACCACCCTATTCCCGTCGTCAAAAGGGGCATCATCAGCTCGCTGTTTACAAGCAGCAACAACAAAAACGCCGCAAGCGGCGCAAGCGACATCGCCAGCGCCTCAAACCTCCCTTGGGCTGTCAGAGCCATAAGCTTCTGGTGGAATTCGGTGCGCGCGCGTATAGTCTGGGTTATCCGCTGGATTACGTCGGCGAGGCTTCCGCCCGACTGGGTTGTCAATTTTATCGAGACTATCAGAAGCTGGAGATCCTCGCAGGGAACCCTCTCGTACATTCTCTGGAGAGACTCCGACAACTCGAGCCCGAGCCGATACTCACGAATCACTATCATCAACTCCTCCTTCATAGGCCCTTCGCACCGCCTCGAAAACGCTTCGAGCGCCTGCGGAAGCGCCTGCCCGGAACGCAACGCACTCGTAAGCCCCATCGCCAAATCGAGAATTCCGGCCTCAAACTCCTTCGCCCTCGCCTTCGCCTTTCCGGAGAAATAAATCCACGGAGCCCTAAACCCCGCCGCGAAAAACACAACCCCGCCTACTATTACCGCAAGCGGATTGTACACCCCGCAAAACAACAGTGTGCCTACAAAAAGCCCCGCCGCCAAAATGCCTATTGACGTCTGAAGCTGCCTTAGCCTGATCTTGTCTATGAAACGATAGACGCCGACTGCCGAAGGCGACACCAAACGGCTCCGCGCCCCCTTCTCCGCGCGCTCCACGCTAAACGACTGTATGAAGCGTATGCACATATATATCAACAGCGACGCCGCAAGCATCACCAACAGATATATTCCAACACGCTGCATTTCTGAATAAACCATCTCAGCCCTCCGGTACAAATACTGACATATCCAGCTTCAAGTCGCCCGACTGTCTGAGCTCCTCAATAAATCTGGGTATGTTGCCAGTGGCTACATGCCTGCCCACCACCTTGAACTTTTCATCGTAGCCCTCCTGCTCGTAAGTGAAAATATCCTGCAACAAAATCGTGTTGTTTTCGCGGCCGCATACCTCCGTTATCTTAACGATTTTTCTCGAGCCGTCGGGCATGCGCGTCTGCTGGACTATCAGATTTATCGCGGACGCAATCTGCTCGCGTATTGCGGACGACGGAAGCTCGAACCCCGCCATCATCACCATATTTTCAAGCCTTGAAAGCGCGTCGCGCGGGTTGTTCGCGTGGCAGGTCGTCATCGAGCCGTCGTGGCCGGTATTCATCGCCTGCAACATATCGAGCGCCTCCGCTCCGCGACACTCGCCGACTATGATTCTGTCAGGGCGCATTCTCAGCGTGTTTATAACCAAGTCCCTTATCGTAATGCGCCCCTGCCCTTCAATATTTGCGGGCCGCGCCTCCAATCTGCACAGATTCTCGTGCGTAAGCTTGAGCTCGGCGGAGTCCTCGACCGTTATTATGCGCTCGCGCTCCGGAATGAACTGCGACAATATGTTCAAGAGAGTCGTCTTTCCCGACCCGGTACCGCCGGATACCAATATGTTGCGCCTGGACCTCACAGCCTCCTTTAAAAATTCGGCCATCGGGCGGCTGAGACTCCCAAAGCGTATCAAGTCCTCGTCGGTTAGCTTTTTCGCCGCAAACTTTCGTATTGTCACAAGCGACCCGTCGAGCGACAGCGGCGGTATGACGGCATTCACTCGCGAGCCGTCGTCAAGGCGCGCGTCAACCATCGGAGACGCCGCGTCTATGTGCCTTCCAAGCGGCTCCACTATGCGCTGGATTATCGACTGCAAATGCGCCTCTCCATTAAAGCGCACTCCCGTCCTATACTGAATCCCATTGCTTTCCACAAAAATATTGTCAGGGCCGTTTATCATTATTTCCGATATGTCTGTCGCCCTCAATAGCGGCGACAGCGGCCCCAACCCGATTAGATCGTCCATTAGAACGGCGCGGAACTTTTCTATCTGTATGCTGCCGGGTATGCGGTGCCGTATCTCACGCAATGCCTGGTCGAGCGCGTCCTCAACCTTCGGGCGCATTCCCTCCGCGGATATTTTGTTTGAAGGAGCCCCCGTTATATTGAGTATCTCGAGCACGCGCGATTGGACAACCCTCGCAAGCTCAAGCATTTCGTCGGAATACATTTCAGTTTCCGTCTGGGCGTTGTAAACCGGCATTCCGCCCGACGACGGCGGCGGCGCCTTGCGGCCGGCTCCCCCGGCTGCCGCCTGCGCACCCGCCGAAACTGACAGCTCGAACCCGCCAATCTTTATATTGTCCGACGGCGACACCGTTCTGCGTCCGCTAATCCTCTCGCCGTTTATCCATGTTCCGGACGTGCTCGAATTGTCCTCTATGAAACAGCCGTTTTCCGCCGCGCCAACAACTGCGTGGCGCCTCGAAACCGTCATGTCGTCGAGGACAATATCCGCCGCGTCGGAGCGCCCGATTGTCAGCACTGCGTTTTCGGGAATCTCAAAAAATCTCGACCGCCCGTCCGCCGATTTAACTTTAACGCGCGCTACCATGTAAACATTTTCTCTGCGCGCGACTTGTTTGAATTCTCGCGAAGCTCATCCGCATCGGGCGCAATTCCCTTCGAGACGTCCCCCTCGACCCCCGACGTTTCCGCCGACGGCTTTGAAAGCATTTCAACAGCGTTGCCGGCAATCTGGGGCGACACTAAAATCAACAACTGCAACTCCTCGACATTCTCCTCCTCGTAGCCGAAAAGCGAGCTCAATACAGGAACGTGCCTGAGGAAAGCGTATCCGGAGTCGCTCTTTGTGCGCGTAATCTCGCGCTGGCCGGATATGACCGCCGTCTGCCCGAGATTGCAGACAATCTCGCTCTTGCTTCTGGTCTTGCGCTGGAGGTAGTCGTCGTCCTGCTTTATTGGAGCGAGGCTCTTTTCAACCTCCAATATCAGCCGAACTTTGTCGGCCTTTACAAGCCCGCCGCTGACTTTTATCGTAAGCCCAAAATTTATCTCTTTGAGATCGGCAACGTCCCTGCCGTGTATCTCCACATTCAAAGTTCCGCCGTTTTCATACACTGCCTGCTGCACGCCCTTTGAATTGCTCGTAATAGTCACATGGCCTCCGTCCCTGAAATCGGAGACGCCGTTTTCGCCAAAAAATTGTATGGCGCCTTGAATGCCAGTATTCATGTACGCAAGCCCGCCGAATCCGGATTTCTGAGGCGCGTCGGAACCAAGCCCCGGGGGAAGCTCGCCCGCAAGATACCTAAACCAGCTCTGTAAATCTACGGAAAGCACCGTGCCGTTCGCCCCGGAATTTCCCATGCGCGCAAGCTGCGAGCGCGTGACGCCCACTATTACAACATTGACGTCAAGCTGAGTGTCGTCGACTTCCAAATTGTAAACCACCTCCGTCGGATTGGGGCCCGCGGAAAGCCATTTCTGCGACGACACTATTTTCTTAATCTCCTCAATATCGTTGTCGCACAGCATTCTTCCGTAAAATGTGAGAATGCCCGACGAAATTTTCATGCCGACAGTCCCGGCCTTTTTCGGGATGTCGTTCTCGACCTTGAATCCCGCGTCAACAAGCTGCCTTCTGAGGGAGTCGAACATCTCGGGGCCGGGCTTGTAAGCAACATAGTTGCGGTAAGAATCGCGGTATTTGTCCAAGATATTCATAAACGCAAGATAGCGCGAGTATTTCGATATCTCGCCCCTAAGAGTTATCGCATTGTGCGACATTTCCGCCGTCACCTCGGAGAAATCCGATATGTCTTTGCACAAGTCGCGGTACAGCGACGCGAGCGAATTTGTGACATGCACCTTGAATGTCTTTGACATTGAGTTTGAATTCAAAGAGATGTCCGCATAGCCGGGTTCAACCCCCTTAATTTCAAGCCTCCTTCCCTTTGATCTTAAAATCTTAACACTCTTGGAAGACGATTCGTACCCGATTATTTCAAATGGAACTTCAAGAGTCCTGACTTCGTCCTGAGAGATTGTGACGCTTTCCGTCGGCAACGCCGCCTGCGAACCTGCCTGCGATGGCGCTTCGCCACTCTGAGCCTCCGCAAAGCCCGACGTAGGCACGGCAACGATAGCCGCCGACAAGAGCAGAAGAAACGGAGAAAATGCTGATTTTAATTTATAGTATTTCATCTAACGCTTTCGGTTGGTGAAGAAGGCAATTCGGCAGATTGCAAACCCTTGCGAATGCCCTCGAAAGTTTTTTCGTTTACTACGCCAATTTCCTTCCTGTTAAGCGCGCTGGAATCGTTGCGCTTTCTAAGCACGGGGTAAAGCTCAGCCTCGCGCTGCGCTGCAATTACAATCATTGCCTGCTGCGGCGGCAGAGACACAAATATCGTGCCGCTCGAAGTGCCGGACTCCCTAAAAGAGCCGTTGTTGTTGGCAATCCCAATAACTCTCACGCACGGCAATAGCACGGAAGTCTCGCGGCTCTCCGCCTCTCTCACAGCCGGGGAAATTGCATTTTCGTTTTCCGGAACACCCGGGATGCGCTCGACCTTCCGCGAAACGTACGTCGAAACAATTCCGATTTCATCGTTGGGCCTTAACATTTTAACAAGAGCCGGATCCGAAAACGTTATCGGGATAGTCCACTCTCCCTCTTTCGAGCAATCGCCCAAAGATATTTTCAGCTGGATGTCGCTTATTAATATGTAGTCGTTTCTGGCGATGGAATGCTGGGCGCGCTGCCCGTAAATCATAGCGACATTTTCCCATAATAACGCGCCGTGCGGAAGAACGGATTTGGGAATGTCGCGGTATGTAAGGGACCCCTCAACAAGTTCTTCGTCGGAGTCAATATCCCTTGCGGCGACAATTATAGAAATTGTCGCTTCGTCCTTAGTTTCCTTTCTATCGAACAGAGTCTTACTTACGACAAAAACCGCAGCGAGTCCAAGAACGACCGATACAACCAAAGGTATTATGTTTTTCATTGTATTTTTTTCTCAATAAACGATGCGGTTTTGTCAAACTTTTAATCCCATACCGCATAGGTATTAATGCAATTTTAATATCGGAGAAATGCCTTTAAACAAAATAGCCTTCAAGCCATTTTACGGATAGAAAATTGTGATATTAAAAAAAAAGGAACAACGCCGCTATAATAATTCTCAAGAGTCTGCCGCCTAAAATAAAAGTATAGACATTTCCGATAGACAGATATTTTCTGCCAATATAGGCAAAACGCGCAAAGCATATTTGCTGACATCTTACGAAAAAAATAAAAAACCGAAAGGCTAGGAGAAAGCATATATGAAAAAAGAAGAAATCGCATTAAAGATGAAGCAATTTGAAACAATGATAAATACGGCTGACAAAAGTCTGGCGGACGAGTTGATTGCAAGCGACGCTTCGTTCTATACCCCCGCATCTCCCGAACCCGTATTCGGCGGAGACGGATATTTATCGGTAGTGTACTTTATGCGCAAAGGTTTTTCCGATGTACAGTGGAAATTGGAGGAATTGATAGCCGGTGACGATAAAGTTGCTGTGCGCTGGACATGTTCGGGGACAAACGACGGAGATTTTATGGGGATAAAAGCCACCGGCAAAAAATTTTCCGCCTGCATGATGAATTTTTATTATTTTAATAAAGACGGAAAAATCGTAAACGATGTAGCCGCAGAAGGAATGATAGCAATTGTAAGGGCAATAGGGCTGATGAAATGAGTCCGAAAATAAGTAGCTTGCATATTGGCACTGATTATCGCGTTATATAAAATATAGAAGTTAGATTAAAAATTTAACTATATATAAATTTTTTAGCATTTCGGCAAGCGCTGAAATATATTTTAGATATTATATAAATAGGGGGAAGAGAAACAATAAATGCGGTCGAATAAAACGGCCGCACATAGTTATTATGCGCCGTAGAAATGAGTTAGTTTTTTAAAAGGATAATTAAAGAGAATTAAAGCTATTACAAGAATATCACTCCGATAATAAAGAGATAAAACCGCCTCATATAATTTTATAAAAAATGCCAACTCGCCTCTTAGTGAAAATATTAAATTTTTGTATGTAAACATTCGGGAAGAACAAAATCAATATAGTCCATAGTAAAGTCTATGGAGAAAAAGATTGATGCGAAAAACCACTCAATAAAGGGCGCGGGAATATCGTAGAATTGCCGCTTTGCAATATCGCAACTATCCTGTAAAATCAATCCGGACTTCATGAGGAATCAAACCTCGATTTGGCGTTTAGGAACAAATAGAATATTGTTAGCTGCAAGCAACTTGCAAAAATTTTTCGCAGTGGCAAGGCAATCCCTTACCATTTCGCTTTTTTGACAGGAAAGGAGTTGTCATGAAAAACAGATCTCCTTCCTTTCCAAAAAAAGTTGCTGAAAAAAACCGCGAACGCTGGGTCGTTTACTATTTCGACACGGAAAAGCAAAAACGCTGGGCGCGCAGGTTTTCAACCCAAGCCGAAGCGCTCGAATTTTTCCGAGAAAAAAATGTTTACGATGAGAAATTGGGCGTTGAGGCAAACCGCATTTCGCCGACAGACAGGCGCGAGCTTGTCGAAGCTAAAATGCTTTTAGCTCCCCTTCGCACAAGTTTGACAAACGCGGTATTAACCTACGTTAAACTCACAAAAGACTTGGAACCGCACGGCATAAGTTTGAATAGGGCAATAGAAGAATACAAGGCGCTTTCCAAGCTGAAAGAACGCTCCGTAAGGCTCGATTTTGCGATAGACAGATATTGCCTATCCCTGCAAAAGAAAGAACTTTCCGGAGAGTATTTAACGGGCGTCGAAAGAATTTTATTTAGGTTTATGGAAAGCTTTGAGCGCGACAGGATTGTATCGCTAATTGGCGGCAAAGAAATTTTCCACTGGCTTATAAATCTCAAGAAGCGCGAATATGCCGATAGCGACAAGCTTCATGTGGACGGCCGCCCGATGAGGGTTTTTAAGGAGACAAGCCAAGACTTGGGCGCCTATTCAAGAAACGAGTATCGCCGAACGCTCTACTCATTTTTTAAGTTTTGCAAAATGCAAGACTGGCTCGACAACAATCCCGTGGAGAAAGTCGAGGCTTGGAGAATCAGGGGCAAGACGCCAAAAATCTTCACGCCCGAAGAGGTGCGCAAAATCTTAGATTCCACCCCGCCTAAGAGCGAGATTCGCGCATACGTTGCAATTTCCGCCTTCACCGGCATAAGAAACGCCGAAATGCAAAGGCTTACTTGGGATAAAATCAAGCTTGAGGACAGGGAAATTATTCTTGATAGCGAAGTCACAAAGACCGCTTCCAGACGAATTGTAAAAATTCCTGAAAATCTCGCCAAGTGGCTCGAGCCGTACGTCTGGGAACTCGGGACTAAAAAGAAGATTCTAAGCAAGGGCAAGACCACCCTTATAAATAAGCTTCACGAGAGCCTCGGCAAAGGCAACTGGATAAATAACGCCCTGCGCCATTCCGCCGCGACCTACTACCTCGCGCTGACAAAGAACGCATATCTTACAGCAGAGCAAATGGGGCACGCAGTTGACGTTCTCAAACAGAACTACAACGGCCTTGCCCGCGAAAAAGACGCCATAAAATACTTCGAGATTCTGCCAGAAGAATAACGGCGGGCACTCCAAATTCCGCACATGTGCGGAATATGAGAATATCAAAAATGGCATTTTCTAAGTTTAAGGCGTTTTCTTAGAAAACACTGACAGCATTTTCTAAGTTGGTGGCACTTTCTTAGAAAATACTATCTACTTTTTCTAAGTTGAGACCTTTTTCTTAGAAAATGCTTTGTTTTTGCATTACTCCGCTATCTATTCGCCAGTCGGTATTTTTGGCGGGGATTGTTTTTGATGTTGGACGTTGGCACAATAAAATTGCCGTCCAATGCGGGCACGAGATAGTTCTTCCTGAAATTCGCGCGGTTTTTCAGCCTCAATTTTGCCATGATTTCCATGGCGGACATTTCCCGATTCCCCATGGCCTTTATGAGCTTGTCTATGTACTCGTTCTCGGAATGGGGAGCGGGAGCGGCAAACTGTTGCAGGGCTTTTTTAAGGGCTTTAAGCATAAATTCGACAAATTCGGTTGAATGTCCGTTTCTGTTTGCGATGTTCAACACATCGTAATATTCCTGCTGATTCTCATAAATGACCGTTTCTATCGGCAAATATGAAAATATTTTGTTCCATTTGCTTAAAATCAGGCTCTGCCAAAATCGCCCCATTCTGCCGTTCCCGTCCGCGAACGGGTGTATAAACTCAAATTCATAATGGAACACGCAGCTTTTAATTAAAGGGTGGACTTCGGACATTTTAAGCCACCCCATCAAACGCTCCATGAGCGCGTGAACTTCGCTCGCGGGCGGCGCCATGTGGACAACTTCGTCGCCCTTGAAAACGGCAACGCCGCCGGTTCTAAAATTGCCGCTGTTTTCTACAAGACCGCTCATCATTGCGGCATGGGCTTTCAGCAAGTCGGAAATCTTGTGCGGCGAAAGCTGCGAGATTAGCCCGTAGCAGGCGTAGGCGTTTTTTACTTCGTCTATTTCGCGCTTCAGCCCCAGCACCTTTTTGCCGTCTATAATCGCGCTTACCTGCTCCAAAGAAAGCGTGTTGTTTTCTATCGCAAGGCTCGAATGAATTGAGCGGATTTTGTTGTCCTTGCGCAAATGTATGGGCGCGGAGACGTCGGAAAGCGCGCCTACCATCTCCGATATTTCCGCGACAAGATTCAACATGTCGGCACTTATGGAAAATGGCGGATTATAAAAGTATTCCATGCTTGTTATAATCGCAAAATCCTATGAAAAATTCAAGCAAAAACGTACAAGTAACATACAAGTAGCGTACAAGCTATGACAAGCTGCGAAATATTCTGGCAAGGGTTCGGTTTTCTTGCACTTTATTAAAGGCGTTGTTGATGTTTTCAGCATTCGCATTCTCCGAAGCCGACTTGCCGTTATCCCTCGATTTAAGCTCTTTTAAAAACACATTCTGGATTCTTAGCGGCGCATAGGTTATTTTTCTGATGACTGTTCTTAAATCCTCTGTGTAAGTCTTTGCAAATATGCGCTTCATTTCTTCGGAATCTTCGCCCAAGGCTACAAGGGCTTGGACGTACATAAAGGCTTTCTTGTCGGCAATTCGGGACAATTTAAGCGGGATATGCCTAAATTCTACCGGTCTTGGATATTCAAACAGATCAAACTCAAATTTTTTGTTTGGACCAGTGCTTGGAAATACAAAATCGCCGCTTTTGTCTAAGCCAAAATACGCAAAGGTATCTGCTAGCGTCGGAAAAATCTTCCAAGAGAATCTTCGCGCTATGGCATTGGCAATGGATTGATGTTTTGGCCTATATCCATAGGGAAATTCTTTTGTGCAGATTCGCTTATAATATAGAGAATGCCCCAAAGCGTCGATTTTCTTTGCCAATGTAAGCCGCCTAAGAGCCGTTCTGATTGTGTTTTGGTTTGCGATGTCCGCAAAATCTGTTGACGAAAACACCCTGCCGCTTTCCAAAAAACTGATTGTTCTAAGAATTTGCTCCTCTACTGTTCGCTTTATCATGAAACGAAAAATACATAAAAAGCGTTTCAAATCAAGCGCATAATCCATTTATTTTCAATCCCATTACCATTTGATAATAGCCTATTTGAGAATTTTTATTTGGCTGTTTTTTAATAAGACAAATAAAGGCTCTGAAAAACGGAACGCATGGCAAATTTTGCGGAAAATGGAAGTTTATATCTTGGAATTCCCATTTGTATTACCAGTGAAACATTTCCCCCGACCAAGCAATTTTTGCCAAATTTTTTTGCGCCATATAATCCAAAATCGACACACTTTTATTTTGTGTCGTTTTTCCGTCTTCTTGGGAAACCACTTTCCCAACTATTTTTTTCAGCCTTCCAATTTGATTTTTTGCGCAATTTTGCGGCTATTTATTTTTGAAAAATTTGACACGCGGACATTCTGCATGGAAAAGAAAAAATCCGCAATAACTCAAACATTAACGCAGCCTGACGCAAGCGACAGGCTTTTTACACGCGCAGAGGTGGCGGAGTATCTCAATATTGGCACAACCTTTATTGAGCAGCTCCGCAGACAGGGCAAACTGCCGAGCTACCGTCTTTCGGGCAAGTGCATTCGCTACAAGAAAAGCGATTGCGACGTCCTTCTCGACCACTGCTTTGTCGCCCGCCCCGCAAAAAGCGCAAAGAAAGGAGAAATCTAATGAAAATTCGCACATTAAGCCAAATTTTAGCAGAGGGAAGTGAGTTGATGTTCGATTTCGACGATCTGATAATCGAAAAGAATTTTCTAACTAAAGGCAAAACTTGGGTAATTTCGGGCGCGACAGGAATCGGCAAAAGCGTTCTTGCCATGCAGCTTTCCCTCGGGCTCGCTTTTGGAGAAAAAACGCTGGGCCTTGAAATTTTTAAGCCCGCCAAAACGCTTTTGCTCCACAATGAAAACCCGATTATCGACGAGAAGATTTATTTTCGAGGGATTGTCTCGCAGTTTGCGCTCGATGAAAAGCCGAACGCTGACAGGCTAAACGAAAACCTGCGCATCTCCTGCAAAACAGGCCGCTACTATTCGGTGGACGAATTCATATCGAAACTGGACACCTCTTTAAGCGCGGGCAAATACGATGTGGTAATTGTGGATTCGCTGTCGTCGTTTGTGCATTGCAACTTTTCAGACCATGCGGCGGTTGCCGACCTCTTTTGCAAAATAAATGGGCTAAAATCGAAGCACAACTTCGCAATGGTCTTGATCCACCACTTCGACAAGCCGATGTTTTGGAGTAAAAGGATTCACCCCGCAAAATGGTGCATGGGCGGAAAGGCAATCGGGGTTTACGCAAACATAATGTCGGCGCTCGTGGGGACGAAAGAGGAGTCGGTTTTCTCGTTCAGGCATTACAAGCCGTTTGAGGATTCCGAAATTTCGCAGACGCTCATCGCGCAATGCCAAAACGGCAACACAGCTTGGGGAGAGGTGGAAAATGTCTAGGTTTGTGGCACAAAAAACCCCGCAATTTTTTGCGACCATGGAGACGCTTTCGGAAGCCTACAAAGAGTTTTACGAAAGCGAATGCCCCATTGACGCATTTCCGAAAGCTATCCGCGACGTCGCAAGGACGTATTCCGTTGGCAGAAATCTGCCAATGGAGCTTCTTTGCTTCTGCGCCTGCGGAATTCTAAGCGGCGCGATGGGCAGAGTATTCAAGGCAAAAAACGCCGTAAGCGGCGGATATACGCAAAATGCAAATATCTTTGTCTTAGGTGTCGGCGAAAGCTCCACCGGCAAAAGCGCGAGCATTCGAGCTCTTTTCTCGAAGTTGGAAAGGCGAGTTCTGGGGGAAATATCCGAATACCAAAGGGAGCTTGCCAAGTTCAAAAAAACAAAAACTAAACGCATGCAAGACGAGCTTAACGGAGAAGACAACTTCGACTTTGAAGACGAAATTTCAGACTCTCCCAAGCCGCCTAAGAATCCAGACTTTATTGTAAAAAATTCCACGTCGGAAGCTCTGATAAAGGCAATGGAGGCAAGCGGAGGCGAAATATTCTCCGTGTGCGAAGAAGCCAGAGACAGCATCTATATTGTAGCCGGCAACTATCGCAAGCAAGGCGATGACACCGAGACTCTAAACAGCGGCTGGTGCGGCGAGCCAATAAAGCACAACCGAATTGTAAACGGTATTTCCAGCGTCCCCGATCCGTGCATCTCACTGCTTTGGATGGTGCAAAACGACATAATAGACAATATCGTTGCAAAGAACAAAGGCAGTTTTATAGGCAGCGGATTTCTTGGAAGATTTCTCTATTGCAGAGGCGCTCCCAAGACCGTTCCCGCCTCGAAAGAAAATATCCCGCTTGACGAATGCGCAATTTCCAGATGGGAAAATCAGCTTGCCGAAGCCTACCAAATTCGCAAAAGGAGCATGCCGCTTTGGTTCGATACCGACAAAGAAGCCTTTGATTATTTCTGGGAGTTCGACGCCTTTAATACAAAACTTATGAACGGGAAACTGCGCACACAAGCGCCTTTGCTCGGCAAGGCGCGGGAAAACGCGATTAGGCTTGCGATTATTTTCGCGCATGCGGAAGGCGCGGATCGAATCACAGCCGACATCGCAAGACGCGCATGCAGGGTTGTCTCATATTCAATTTGCGTTTCGGTGGTTTTGTTTTCAAGCGGAATGCTCCCTGAAATTGAACACGACAGGGCTAAAATGGACGCCATGATTCGGCAAAACGACGGTTTCTACAAAAAAATCAGCTTCTTTGACCAATATTCAAGTCTGCGTAGCGAGCGCGTGGAGTTTATCGTGCATACCTTCCCATCGATGTACGAAATTGTGAAAAAAGGCAAAGGGCGATACGTCGTCTTGAAAGATAGGATCTCCGAAGCTAAGAAGGCGCTTGGAATAGAAGCCGATGAGGACGACGATCTGTTTTAGCAAATAGGTGAAATAGGCAAATAGTTAAACAGGCAAGATATTATGCATCTAAGTAAAGGCGCAAATAGGTAAATAGATAAAAAAGCCGCAATGAGTGTTAATACTTGAAATATAGTTGACTTTCAGGCGGCCATCTGGTCTTATGACTACTTTATCCCGCCCCTGTAGTTCAACGGATAGAACGAGCGTTTCCTAAACGCCAAATCGAGGTTCGATTCCTCGTGGGGGCGCGGGTAAGTTATACTACATTCTTTGGTAGAAAGTTGCATTATGGTAGATACAACTAAGGTTAAAACTCTCAAAGATATAAATAGTAAAATTGTCGCTTTAAATTCAGATGAACTTATTGAACGCGACAAGTGGGGTGAAATTACTTTTGAAAAATGTCGTTCGGATTTCGATAGAATATTTTGGTTATGTACGCAGCTACAAGCTTACCCCGTGGAGTTGCTACCAAATTCAATATTGGATACTTTTATTACTCAGTTAAATAATGTATACCAACATCTTAATAATATTAATAATTTTTCCATAAAGAATGGAAACCCTGAGGGAACTCGTGATTCTTTTGCGAGTAATTTGCATAACTCTACGGATAATCTTTATCTGAATTGTGTGCTATGGATTCCATTTCTTGCGCATCAGCAGGGCGATGTTGAACGGAATATAAAAAATTTATCTAAATCTGTTGCTGATGCAGAACAACTTGTAGCTGTTGCAAGAGACAAGATAAAAAATGATTCAGACGAGATAGAAAATATTATAAAAACAGCAAGAGAAGCCTCAGCAGGAGCTGGGGCAGCTGTCTTTACAGAAGACTTCTCCAGAGAAGCAAAATTAAATAACGCATCTGCAAAAAAATGGCTTATTACCACTGTTGTAATGGCCATTATTACATTAATTGTTGCCATAGTTTTTTGGTGTATCTCAGTATCTGTCATTGATCGTTCGATATTTATTCAGATTCTTACTACAAAAATATTTATCTTAGCTGTCCTATTTACGGGAACTATATGGTGTGGTAAGAATTATAAATCGATGAGACATTTGGCTATAATTAACAATCATAGAGCCATAAGCTTATTGACATTACAGGCATTCTCAAATGCAGCAAATGATGTTCAAGTTAAAGATGCGGTATTGCTTGAAGCAACAAGAGCTGTTTTCGGAACAGTTCCCACTGGATTTGTAAACGCTAATCTTGATTCCGACTTAAAATTAGTTGAGATAGCACGTAACATAATGCCCAAAACAGAGTAGATGAAAATCTTCTATTAAAGACTTTTGAAATGTAATATTTGCAATAAAGCTAAACGACAACGGCTTTGATGACGCACAAAATAGTTATCTGGAACATTATTTTATAAAAAAGGCTACTGATTTAGGAATGTCCACTTTGGTCGAGAATAAACAGATCCCAAAATGCCCCAAATTGTCAGCTCCTGCGCTCTCAGACTTACAACATTATATAAACACTATTGAAATTTTACTTTCCACTCTCGGTTTGAAATGTTTTCAAATTATGGAGACCCAGTCCGAATCTGTATTTGTATGCAAGGACAAGTACGGAAATATCGGCGAAGGCGAATACCTCGAAGACGGTTTCATGTTATATAAAGGCGCCAAATGTAGCTTGGAACTGCATAAAGGAACAAAATCTCTGCCAATGCGGGAAGCCCTAATACAAGACGGAACTTTAAAAAAGTCCGGAGACCATTATGTATTGCAGTCTAATAAAATTTTTTCGTCCGTATCGTCAGCTTCTTCTATCATCCTTGGGCGACGTTCTAACGGATGGACGGAATGGAAAGACTCTAAAGGGAAAACTCTCGACGAATTAAAACGTTAGCGAAACTTCTTATTGTTGAAGTGGTATTGAATATACATATTTTACGAAAGATGTGTAATTTAATGTTTAATTCTTCGTTTAGGTATTGGTAATTCTTGCTTAGTATGTCAGTATCTTAGACTTGTTATTTCTCTAATAAGCTTAATTTCCGTATGTTACTGATATTTTAGCTAAATTTTCAAAATTTGACTTACTGTCTTGGCTATTTTTAGCTGTAAAAATTTCGAATGCTAAAAGGTTTTTCTGTTTAGGAGTGAATATTCAGCTATTTCTCCCACTATGCCAGCGATACATCTGCTCATACATGAAGCAGTATTTTTTTCTACTTTAACATAAAACTCAAATATCAGATAAATCAATACGCCCTGACGAATTACAACAAAAAGGAATCTGAATCGTACTTCCCTGCGCATGAATAAATAGGTAAATAGGAAAATAGAACCCAAATGATTAGTGGGTAAAAAGAAAATAGGTATTTAGAGCAAATAGGTAAATAGGTTCCAGACATTCAACTGATGGTAGATAAACCTTACTTTTCCCATACCAATTTGTTCAAAATGGTATATCTATAAATGTTCTAAGGGATCGATTTATCTAAATAGCTATTTGTCCTATTTACCTATTTTCCCTATTTTGCTTTTTATATGAGGCCGAATATCCCAAGTAGATTAGCGAAGTGCGCTTTTATGCCTATAAGGAGCGTCAATTCTGCCAGTTCCTAATTTTGTATTTATCTTATTTGTATATTATTTTGCCTTCTGTAGGGATTTTTCGCCGAAGCCCTCTTAGAAGGGCAAGGCGAGAAAAATCCCTAAGGCAAAATAAAGACTAATAGATTTGCTGTAATGTAGGCAGCTCTATGATGTTCCCGAAGAGGAAAGTAGAAATGAGTGCCTACTTTTGTTTCTTCATGTCAGAGCAAATATTGTTCCAATGCAGATATGGTAAGTGAGTCGAGAGATAGATTTTATTATCGCTAAACAGACAGGGGGGCTGAAAGGAATCTTTTAAATACTAACATACGGCAGGGACGTTCGGCAGACCCGTTTCTTCTTGCGAGTATATTTTTTTAAATGTCCCATTTTTTCTATTCAAACTTCTCCCAATCACCTTAAAATAGAGTAATTACGGACGTTCTGTATACCTTGGAAGTGCGATAGATGTCCCACTTAATTATATATTTTAAGTATTTGGGATGTAGATGATCTTATCCGATATAACATATTTTCTTGGATTTGAGTTTAAGTCGGAAGCGGAAGGAAAAGTTCCCATACGCTTGCTTTGTCCAAATTGATTTTGGGGGGAGGATATTGCGTAGGTAGTTTATTTGTATGCAATATGCGATAACCTTTACGTTCAACTAATGTATGTATTTCTTTTCTTGTGTAACAATCCAACAATTAACCCTCTTCAACATATTTGTGGCGAATATGTTGATAAACAATCTTCGGACGTTCTTAGTATGCTTATTTACGAATCAAAACATTGTCAGATATTGTTCGCTATTCTATATATCTACTTAAAGAGCATAAACTTCAAAGACTCAGCATTGCCGAGTAGTATATAGCTTTATTATGGGCTGTGAGCAAAGCTATTTTATAAGGTCAATATTTGCTATATATTTAGGAAAGCATTTTTGCACAAGTGTTATTTGATCATCTCTAAAATTGTGGGGGATTATCTTAAAGCTACGATTGACAAAGTCACATCTAATTATAAAAAAGTTTCGCTAGAATCTAAAGTAGGCATGTATCTGAGACATAATGCGACTGATATCATTGAAATCGGTATACCTAAGGCTTGGATTATATCTTTTGCGATTTAAGGGCGTTACATATGTTAATAAATATGTTTTTTTTGCGCTAAGTTAGTAAACACAACTTCTTCTTTGTTTCATAGATTTATTCTTATGCAAAACTTCTATTGACATAGTTTAAGTACATTGTCTAATTCTTTCTTTGTGCTGAATAGTAGGTTTCGACTTTGTTTTAATGTTGCATTTTAATATTCTAATATGGATCAGAATCAAATAAAATCCACCTTTGAGGAATATCTAACTGGGGATATATCTACGCAAGCTTTATTGTTTAATGGAGATTGGGGGTCGGGGAAAACATATTTTTGGGAGCAAACTCTTCAAGGAATGGTAAAAAATTTAAATTTAAAGCCAATAAGGATATCGCTAAGTGGAGTAGATTCTATTCAGGTATTAGAAGAGAAGATAGTGAAAAAAATATTAGCTTCTACATTAGAAGAGATAAATGGACAAAAAAATACTAAATTTTTGAATTTGTTTAAATCATTAGGTAAAATAGTATCTGATGCAACAAAAAGCAAACTAGGCATTAATATAAGTGAATTTCTTATAGCGAATATAATAGAATTACATGATTATTCAAAAGATGTTATATGTTTTGATGATCTTGAACGTTGTTCGTTACCCATAAAAGATATCATGGGATATATAGGTGACTGGATTGAAATACGTAAATCAAAAGTCGTAATTCTAGCGAACGAAAACGAAATAGGATATGGTCAAAAAAATATTAATGAAATAAAGGAAATGTATCAAAAGATAAAAGAAAAAGTTGTGAGCATTTCTTTTGATTTTGAACAAGATATTTCGGACATATTTTCTTCTTTATCACCGCATATCGATAAAAAAATATTTAATGAAAAAAAATATCTAATAAATTTATGCCAAAAGCTCAAAATTAACAATATAAGAACTCTTATACAATTTTTTAAGTTATCTAGAAATGTTGTTTGTAATCTTAGTGAAAAGCACTGTGTACAGCTAAAAAGTATATTAACGTTTATATTATTTATATTAAATGAGGTGCGCAGCGGTTTTATTTCTTCCAAAAACATAGAAGAAGTTTTTGAACTGAGAAGTATTGATAAAATACAACTCTATATCTCATTGTCGAAATCTAAGAACAGTGATAATAAAAATAAGAAAAGTTATGGGGAACGATTTTACGAAAAATATTTAAAAGGCGTGGATTGCGATTTCTATTTTTATTCGTCTTTACTAAAATATATTCTTTCTGGTTTTTTTGATAAAGAAACTTTTAAAACCGAAATTTTGCAGCGTGAGAAAGAGGGAGTTTTACCAGAATATATAACGTTGAATGCATTTTACCGTAAACATTTTTCAGAATTTGAGGAGTCGGATTTCAAGTCAATGATAAAAGAACTATTCAAATTTGCGTATAAAGGAGTTTACAAATTAGATGATTATTATTCAATCGCGAAGCTTTTATTTGAGTTAAACAATCTCAAAATGATCGATTATTCTCCTCAACAAATTCTCTCTATGTGTCAGAAAGGAATTTCATTAGCTAAGAAAAATTATAGAGATGTCTTTAATGATAATGATTCATTCATCTTTAGATCAGCGCCTGAAAGTTCAGAGGTAACGCAAGTTTATGAAATGATAAATAAAGCAAAAAATGATAGAAAGGTTGATTTGTTCAAGACAATTGCATGTGAATTTATAAATATGCTTTCAGACAATTCATATACGGAAAGGCAGTTTAAGGAATTTGTTTATAATAATTTATATACTAATTTCATAATATACATAGATAAAGTAAGTTTTGTTCGTATTTTGCGCAAAACTACAAATGCAAAAATCAATTTAATATATTGCTTCTTAGATGAGCGATATAAAATCCCTCAAAATCTAAAAGCGTTAAAAGATGAATTAACTTGGGTAAAATGTACATGCAAAAAGGTAGAAGAACTTCTTAAGAAAATTGGTAAAAAGAATGTCATTAGAATATACAATTTGAATTTCCTTATAGCAACAATGAAAAGGATTAACGAATATTGTAAAAATGATCCTACATTAAATATTTCTTAAGATAAGTTATACCTTTTAGGTTAATATGGCAATAGTCATGAGGAATAGATGTATTCCATAAGATATTTTCGCCGAAAATAGAGACAATATCGGGAACAATTATATTAATGCAACACTGCGAACTGTTGAGACGAGCGTAATCAGTTATAAGAATCGTATTGAAAATTCAATCTAATAATTCTAGGATTCTTCAAAATTGTAATTTTTTAGTCCTAATTGAGTTGAGTTCTCTTTTACTGTGCGTACGACTGCTTCACTAAAACCGTTTGAAGATTCCGCCTCTATATCAATAGTTATCTTTACGTTAGATTCCTTTTCAAGATGTGCAATTATGTTCTCAATTATCTGAGCACACTCCATTCCTCCACGCCTTGTATCAAGTTCTTTTTGCCCAAAAAACCTGTGCGATTTTGGAGTATCTGTCGCTGTAGAGGATCCCTTAGCACCTTGCTTGGGAGTAGAAACTCCCGATGGCGTACTATCGTCCCCAGCAGAAACTCCATTGCCAACCAATTTCTTATCTAGTTGCTCCTGGTAAGAGTTCGCAGCATCAACATATATCAATATTCCAGATTCATCATAAAAGATTCCCGTATTCGTCCCGAATTTAAAATCCACATACTGATCGTCATTCTTGTCTGCTGCGTATGCAAAGTATTCCTTAGAGGAAATTCCCTGTTCAATGGTTCTGAGAAATACATCTACATCTTTTATACGGGGCAAATACAAATATTTTGCCAAATCTTCCCAAAGTGTCTTTATCCTTACTTCGCTGCTACCGTTTTTGAAATAGAATTTCTCAAGCACTTTTTTTAGCATTATTGGGGACCACTGCCTTACAACATCTTGATTATTTAGCAAGACTTGTTCGGCTGCGGATGAAATATTTGACCCCAAAGCAGATACTTTTCTTTCTATGAATGAAATTTTTCTTGGCGCAGGTTCTAACGGAATAAGCAAATGGCAATATCCGTCTATTATGGCACGTTTCATGACTTCTTCACTTTTTATTGCGAAGTCTTTTACTTGCCTTACTTGTTGCGTGCTTAAATTCATTCTTCCGCTTTCAATGTCGGAGCTTATGTCGCGCCACGCATGCAATGTTCTCGCGCAGTCATAGAGTCGCGGCGCAGAATTAAAATCAAGAGCTAAAAATAAAAGCCTATTTCTATACGAGCGGGGTTGATCTCCGCGCTGTTCCATTACAATCTCAAGCTGTTTGAATAGTTCGCTTGCATTATTCTTTTGATATAAATAACTCCCATTGGCAGGAAGGATTACAAGAGTAGGTCCTCTTCCAATTACGTCGGGAATATCTCCAATATTTGTAAGAGGATGAATTCCTTCGAAAAATCCACCCGATACGGGCGATGCGGCCACGACATATTTCTTTATTAGAGCCAAGACATCGCTATCGTTAAGGCGTTCTTTTCGACTCTCCATTTCCCGCCTTAAATTCGGCCTTGTATCAAACCAGAAGTATTCTCGTTTGTCATCGCAGAAGAGATAATGTAGCTTATCGCTTAAATGGTCTAGAGCATCCTTATATTTGGTAAGATCATCTCCCGGTTGAGCGCACGCAAGCAATATGTGTTCCCTATCTATGCCCCTAACTGCTGTCTGAAGAATGGAAATTGAATCAGACATTGGCGCTGTGGCAAAGAAAATAGATCTTGCAACTCTGCATGCCGCTCTGACACTGCCGAATCTTGGATTTTGACCGTCAATTATTCTGACCGCCACAGAATCAGGCCCATCAATTTCACCTGTTACAATAGGATCCCAGCCATTGGGCAAATACTTCAGGCATTTTGTTCTGACTTCCGGGTCTGAAAGGAGAACAGATGCAGGCATTATCATTGCGTCTCGATTGTCCGAATTCCAAAGGTGTTGGATTAAAATAGCTAAAAGCTGCAAGACTCCGCGCGTGCGTTGGAAATTTTGCAGGGTTGACCAATCTTTATAGAGCCTATCGAAAAACTCGGGATGAATAGGGTATGATTTACGTAGCCTTTCCGAATAAGAATTCTCTTTAGTCTCGATTGGGAAATATGTCTGGTTTGAATGGTACATAGCATCAAACTCTCTGCAAACCGATTCCATTTCGTGCTCATCGCCTATTTTTTCAAACAAACGTCGGCGCACGATTTCAAAAGATTCATCGGTTGATACAGGTTTCCATACGCTTTCCAAACGGCCGAAGTAGTTTTCCAAAGTTTCGAGGGCAAGTTTACCGAGGTTCCCTGCGGCTTCCACGTCCGAGGAAGGCAGAGTTGCCAAAAGCATGGCGTTGGGCACAATCTTAACACTCTCTGTCAATATTTGTATGAAGGACATATTGGCGCCGAATGATCCCATATTATGCGGGATAGACTCGTCAAGCTGGCGATATAACGCCACTAATTCGTCCATTAGAATCACACATGGAGAAGCGCTTTTTAGAAGCTGAACAAATACTTCCTTGCCCGGCGCAGTTCTTGCAATATCGCTTTGTTTCACAAGCTCGTACCCAGCTTTGCCTAAGAGTTGGTAGGCTATGTACCCCCATAGCGTATTTATTTTTATGCCGTCGCGTTCAATAGGCTGGTCTGCAGAAAAATCATTTCCGTCTATAACGGCAATCTTAGCTTGTGGAAGTGCATCCACACCTGCATCTCCCATTATTTCTTTTATACCCTTTAAGAGCTTAAAGTCTGTTTTGCATGTTGCCAAGTGATAGACCGCCAATAGTGTATGGGTTTTACCTCCGCCAAAGTTTGTTTGCAGCTGAACAACAGGGTCGCCATCTTTCCCGCTTGCGAGCCGTCTTAATACCGATACAAGCAATTGGTGCATACCGGCAGTGATAAAAGTTCTTGAGAAGAACATTTCGGGCTTTTGATATATTTCAGGGGCCGTACCCTTTAGAACTTCCGATATGTCGGCTGCAAATTCGGACTGCTTAAGTGTGCCGGAAAGCACATCATGGTGCGGTAATGCTATTTCTCTCCAGGATTTCATTTTAAAGGCTCAACTCGTCTTGTTTTGGTTTTTTGCTTATATTTGTAAATTCCATGCTCTTTAATTCTATAGAGCTCCAGCTTGTTATTAACATATTGTAATATCTCGCGTCTTCAGCGTTGCCCGAACGCTCGCAAAGCGTGTAAAGATGATAGGCAAGCTGGCGGATTTTCTCTGTAAGAGGCGCCATTTTTGAGAGCAATTCTCCGGCTCCTGTTTCTCCGTTTTGCACGAGAACTCTTATCATATGGTGGCAGGCTTCCCATGTAGGCAGATTCTTATCATCGGTAGGATCGTAATTTTCAGGATAATCTTTCCAATGAATAAGCGAAACTTTTCCTCCCTTTGAATTGAGAACTCCGCTATCCGATATTCGGGAAACCGACGTTCCCTTTGCCCTCGCCAAAGTGTCTGCCTCGCCAAATGGAGCCTCTCCCCAAGTATGAATTTTAAACCATTCATTGCAAAATAGGGTTTGCGGATCGAAATCGCCCATATCTGGGTTTAAGTAGTCTGATATGGATTTATTTATGAGTATCATTGCGTCGTGGACACTCATCCGCGTGCCGTCTTGGTTTAAGACAGATTTATACTTTGAAAATATCTCCATGCCCGGTCCTATTGCGGCTTGCGCAAGGTCAACCGGAGCTATCGGAGAAGACACTCCGTCAAGACCCAACATATCTCTAAGAGCTTCAGGCATGACAGCGTTTAACTCATTTACAAAATCATTGCGGCTTACTTCCTCAGCGTCGTCATCTCTCTTACGACACACTAAAATAATTGAAGAAGATAAAGCATTTGAATCTTTTGCTATTATTCTACCTGAACCTTCTGTTTTTAGAGGCCATGTTCCTGTTATCAAAAATCCCGAATTAATCACAGCCTCAAGGAAAGTTTCCCAACCGGTATTGGAAGTTTGAGAATCTGAAGTTTCCGAAGCCTTAAACGCATAATAAATTGTGACAGGGAATGCCGGATTTGCCCTATTGGCAAGATTTCGGATTGCAACAGTCATCCCATTTAAAAAGAAATCTGCAGCCTCTTTCTTTGAATTCCCGTGCCTGTATGGAACTGCAATTAGTTCATCTGATTTTGGGGTTGCTATTGTAGCGAAGAGATTAGGATAAATATCGCCTAAGGTTTTTTTTAACCATACATAAAAGAAATCTGATAAATCTGCATAACCGATATTATCGTAATATGGGGGATCTGTAGAAATCACCTTATTATCTGAAATATTTTGAGTAAGCGCATCATATTGATTTGCAACTCCGCATTCCGATACACAAAGAGCTTCTATAACTTTTGTTACTTTTATGAGCGGAGTGTAAAAGTTTCCAGAAGTTTCACCCAGAATATTTGCTTCCGCATAATCCCAAACCATAGGAATGGCTTGTCTCGCAAATGTTTCTCTAAAGGCACCTCTATCGGACATCCATGACGTCATACTTGAATTTAGATTCGAAATCTTATCTATAGCAAACGCCAGATATGTAATGATAGCGTTTGCGTATTCTTCTTTGTCGGGATAATTGCATTCTGAAATTATTTTTTCCCTTACGTCTTTTAATAAATCTGAAAACGTATTTAACGCCAATAACTGACGCTTGGTGAATAAATCTCCAAAGGTTGTCAGCCCGTATGCGGGAGTCCAAAATGCCCTTCTATCATTTGGAAGTGGGGTTGATGGTTTCCAACTCGGTGGAATATCATCAATTAGATTTTTAACATCTGTTGGGGGCGAAATATATACACGGCCTGAATCTCCCTCCGCAACGATTGCCAATAGCCTTTCTCCTCCTCTTCCAGAGGCATATTCTTCTTTAATATAATCAGGCTCCATAGGAATACCTGACATTAGACATTTAAATTTTGCACCTCTCGCTAATTTAGTTCCATTTTCCAACTCTGCGGGGGCCTTTCCCATACGAACCTTAAATTCATAAGAGTTCTCATGTATTATAGGTTCAACATAGGCCTCATGCCCCTTTTTCTTAGATATTGCAAAGCTTGAAACAAGGGGAACATCAACATCGCTAAATTGAGGATTCGGGCTTTTTACAGTCCTTGCCCAAAGCCAAGCAATGACAGTCAGCTTCTTGCCGAGATAAGGCTTAAGATCAGGGCGCTCATTAACCATATCTTCCGTTATCTCAACAGGAGGATAATATTTCCCTATCTTTTTATACGCCTCTTCGCGCATCCACATTCCATATCTGCGGACATCCTCGGCAAGACCCCTGGCGCCAGTCCATTCATTATCTGTGGAAATCTGTTCTCCAACAGGAATTGGGCCCACCGGCGCGCGATTGGCAAATTTGGGCGGTATTTCAATCATCGCCTTATTTATGAGAACAGCCACGGGGTTTAAGTCGCTCGCGTAAGATTCCAACCCTAAGCGCTGAGCCTCAAGAGGTATAGCGCCTCCTCCCGCAAAAGGATCGTGAAATGCCGGCAGCTTTTCCGGATCAAACCCAGCCTTGCCCTTATTGAGCGCACAAGTTTGCCTCCAACTTTTCCATATCTCTTCCTTCGCACGGTTTAACACGGATTCATTATTTGTATTTTCCCACTTCACGAGGTCTCTTATTATGGAAAACAATTCTTCCCTCTCTTCTGCAGCCTGAGCTTTTGTCTTCCCGGACATATATCCGCGCTCACCGCCCGGATCGTTTACCATCTGCGCAAAAAGTACAGCTCTTGCCGCGGCAAGAGGGCGCCTCGCCCAATACAAATGCAATGTTGACGGATGCCCATGCCTTATCGATTTCTCGCGAATGCAAGCCTCATTTATTTCATCAAGTGGCAAGGCCACTTCTATAAGCTTCTTTGGCGCCTTTATCTTCATTATTAAATTCCTACAAAGTGTTTTCTGGCGAAACCGAAACTCTCAGCATGTCCGCAAGATCATAATTTATAGATACCGCATCCGTTTCAGGTTCTTGTGAAAAATGATTCTTTATGTAATAGGGCCCTTCTGTTTTGTCTCCGTCAATCAATACAACGGCAAGGATAAATTTGTCGCTCTGGTTAACAGCGTAACATATTTCATTCCGCGTGAGGGTAATTGTTGAGCATCCCTTTAACCTGCCTTTTACTTCAATATGCCTGTTTGACTTAATAATGCCGCCGTCGCAATGCGGCGGGCGAGATGTAATATCCCAACCGCATTTTTCAAGAGAAACATCTTCAACTTCAAACCCAAGCTCCCTTTCCTTGTTCATCACAACTTCCATGGCCTTCTTCTCAATCAATTCCCGGGCCTGCGGATCTTTACAATATTCTCCAGAGCCGCACATTTTATTTACAAGACCTTTCGGAATCACAAGCATTCCACCCATGCATATTGGAGCATCGGAAACAATATTTCTTGCCCTTTCAAGTTCCTCGCGTCTGGCATTTAAACGCCCTTCAAGTTCATCTGCCTTGGCCTTGGCATTTATAGGTTGCATTCTCGGCTGCTTCCCGGCCCGAACCTCGTCGTTTAAAATGGCATAGCGATTAGACCAATAGCGTATAGCCCGATTTAAACGGTCTTCAACCGCAGATTTTACCTTGTCCACAAATTCTTCTCGGCGCTTCTTTACCTCTTGATAGTGCTCCTTTGCCAAATGTTCGGCAGCATAACTTACTGCGACATCTTCAAGATCTTTGCTTATCCAAGATTGCTTCAACACCTCGTCGGCAACCTGCTTGTATTGTTCAGGGAAAGGCGATAGATCTAAATGAGGAGCATAACCTGCATTCGTCACTACTCCGGTTGTTGACATTCTAACAAATTCAATTCTTTCAGATACAGATTTATCGCCAATACTCTCTTTGACTCTATGCCGTATCATAAATATCAAAGACGGCTCCAACCCCAAATCGTTTTCATCTAATAAAATAGTTCCGGGCTTCAAAGTATTCTTGTATTGCGATAAAATACGATCTATTAGAGCAATCATCAAAGGATGTCCCGGATGTACAAACTCGGCCATGATGGATGTACGCCCTGGAATGCGAATATATTTTTTATCAAAACAAATTCTTTCGTACTTTTTGCCTACGGGAGTGCGCGTAGTTCCAATAATTCTGTCGGCCAACCGTATCGAAGCTGGCACGTTGGGAACTTCAAACCGGCCTTCCTCGCGCTTGCGAATTTGCCCGCCGAGATGTTCAAATGCATTTCGGAAAAATGACCTTATAAAACATGGCTGAAGTTTACGAGCTTCGGCTCTATCCATCTTTTCCTTTATTGGATAAATCATATCGGGCGTCATATGTTGCTCAATCAACATATTTCTCCTGCAAATCTCCGCAAGGTGCACGCTATCCAACACGCCGTCTAATTTCTCAAGCATCTTGCGTTTTGTATTGGGATCATCACCCTCACGTATGGCCTTTATGAGGAGATTCTTCAATGGCTCATTTTCAAAAGCCTCTCCAAGAATGTCAAATACGCGGCCTCCTAAAGATTTCCGTTCGCGCTCTAATTTCTCAAACAACCTTTGAAAAACCATACCTTCGCGAGTTTCGTATGCCACAAGGCTCCAAAGAAAACACATTTCCGTTTGACCTATTCTGTGAATACGTCCAAAGCGTTGTTCCAGTCTATTGGGATTCCATGGGAGGTCGTAATTTATCATTAAATTCGCATTTTGTAGATTTACGCCCTCGCCGGCCGCATCGGTGGCCACTAATACAAGAACCTCTGGATAGTTCCTAAATTCGTTTTGTACCCGTCGTCTGTCGTCGCGTCCCATAGAACCATGAATAGCGACAACTGCGTTGGGGTTTCCCAACAATCCCCTTATATGGTCCACAAGATAAGTGAGAGTATCCTTATGCTCCGTAAAAATTATGATTTTCTTGCGATTTCCAGAAGCGTCACGCATTTCTGGCTCATCTTGCAAAGTCTTAGACAACTGCGACCATTTTGTATCGTTCCCAGAATCTAAAAGTGCTTTTGCCTCGTTAACAAGCGAGTTGAGTGCTTCTATTTCTTTCTCCAACTCTTCCAAAGTACGAGCAGCCGTTGCCCTGTCAGTAATATTATTAATTATTTTTTCCGATTCCCCCGAAGTCAAATCATCTTCAAAGTCATCATCAATTTCCTCATTATATTGTTGGAGAACGTCGGATAATCCTCGCTCTTTTAATTCTTTCAATTGGGCTGACAAACGCTCATATCTGCGCTTCAAAGAAAGATATATCGCGCTTGGACTGGACGCCAGACGCCTCTGCAACATAGTTAGTGCAAATCCCACATTGCTTTTGCGATTACTATCCAAATTGTCTGCGCGATTCATTTCATCTACAACATATGAAGTGACATGATTGTAGAGGTGCATTTCCGCATCCGAAAGCTTGTAATTTATCGTATATGCCCTGCGTTCAGGGAAAAGCTTGGTCCCATCAAATTTTACAAGCTCTTCCTTTACCATGCGGCGCATAACATCGCTCACATCAACGCGCGTTGAGTCTCGTTCTTCTCCATAAAAGCGGTCCGAATCCAATAGCGATAGCCATAGAGAAAAATCAGCATCTTTCCCATTATGCGGAGTGGCCGTCATGAGCAATAAATGGCGGGTACGCGCACCAAGCAACTCGCCAAGCTTATAGCGATATGTCTTATTTACCTTGTTCCCATTGCGCGATGCTGAAAGTTTATGAGCTTCGTCTATTATAACCAAATCCCAATCGACTGTTTTTAACTTTTGCTGGTAGTCCTCATTTCTGGCTAACTGATCAATCCTGGCTATAACAAGATCATTTTCTTGGAAAAAATTCCCAGAAGACGACTGTTCTTGTTTCTCCTTGCTAAATATATCAAACTTTATTCCAAATTTTTCAATAAGCTCATCCTGCCACTGTTCCGTCAGAGACCCTGGCGAAATAATTAAAATGCGACGAGAATCTGAGCGCATTATCAGCTCCTGTATAAGTAAGCCCGCCATTATTGTCTTTCCTGCTCCAGGGTCATCAGCCAAAACAAATCGAAGTGGTTGTTTTGGTAGCATCGCTTCATAGACGGCGGAAATCTGATGTGGCAAAGGCTCTATGTTTGATGAATGTATAGCCATCATTGGATCAAACAAATACGACAAATGTATGCGCATTGCCTCTAAAGCCAACTTAAATTCCTTAGCATCAGCATCAAAAGACCAAGATCTTCCCGCATGCGCAATGGACAGTTTCTTTAAGTCTTCTTGGAAAAGCATCTGTTGGGCCAGAGTTCCATCTGATTTTCTAAAAAATACCGTCAAGGCGTTTTCACCAGTCTTATTTACCGCAATAACTGTAACAACTTCATTTGGAATGAGCCCAGTGATTTGGCTATTTGCTTTTATATCGTCGAAATTCATCATCTTATATCTTTACCATACTACAAATAATGTCTGACTCATCAAGGAAATAACATATTAAATAAACGGACTTCAGATTAGAATATTCATGCAAGATTTCCTTAAATATTTTGGTGTAACATACTCTCTTAAGATTTTCAAATGTGAATTCATTGTAAAGATATTCTATCGTTCCACATTTGATTTTCCATCGGATTGTAGTACGATACCTATAACTGGACACGCCAATATAACCTAAGAGGAAGATGTCTTTTATCGTTTGCCAATGGTTACTAGGTTTTCATATAAATGTTGCATGAGTATCTGCGGAAAATCTCACCATGTATTGGAAAGGTATGGAACTATATCCGTAAAAATCATGGATATAGTGCTTATTTTTCTCTGTAAGCGAAAAGAAGCCGAAAGTTGATAGAGGACAATCCTGAGAAATATCATCTAAAAATAACAAATAAAATATTGTGCATTTTGTCGTGATATGGTAGTATAGATACCATAACGGGACAGGGTATGATGGTAAGCAAGACGAAGATTTCGGCTGAGGGGTTTGAGAAGGTTGAAATTAGTGCTAAAATGGCGGAAGTATTTGGGTTGCCAAAGAAGGCGGTAGGGAAATGGGCTGTGGTTTCTAAGGACTATTTTGAGCATCGCTTGAGAAAGGTTCGTTTAGACGGATATTTTGCCGACGACAAGTACAACAATCATCAGCGCATTCCCAACAGAATTTGGGGCGAGATGTTTGGCTCAAAGCGTTCCGCTAAATTTGAAATTTCCAAGCAGACTATCCGCAAGCAGAATTGGGTTTATGGCTTGCTTGAACAGTTATCAAAAATTGAGGAACTAAAAAATATCTTAAGCGTTATGGGGCGCGATGAAGTTATTTTGCAGATTCTCGATGACACGGACAGCTCCCGCGCAGGAGGCAAATTATACAGCTCGACAAGCACTGCAATCGCCCACTGGAAGTATAAATATGGGAGGGCTTACAAGTGAGAATCAGAGCCCTAAATCGTCAAAATGATTGGTCAGATTTCGGTAAGGGATTTATCGTAAAAATGCGCAAAAATACGTGTTTTTTACTGGCGCTTAAGTATTTTATAATACGCAAATATGCGCAAGAATTTCCAAACTTTCGCATTTATAACTTGTTTAAAAACAGTAAAATACAAAACCTAAGAAAGGCGGATATGAATACAATCAAAGAGAGATTAGGAAACGCTCGTTCTATCTGTTGAAATACATAGGCTAGTTTAAGCTTTCATGTGACCAAATCTTGGATTTAAAGTCTATATTATTTTAGTTATCATAATTCTTTCTCTCGCCTTAGCTATTTCATTTCAATAATAGTTGCCCCATTCCGCCACATATTAAAATCCATATAATATAATTCACAATTTTTATTATAGCATTGTTTATCTTCTTTTTCTTCTCTTTCCAAATTACACTATCTTTTATTTTGAAAAATTCTCTACACCTAGTTTTGTATAAGAAAATATATACCAATTCAGAATAATGCTTTTCTAAGGATTTCTTATCCGCTCTCTTTTAAGTATTCTTTCCGGTATTTACTGTTTGGTATATTATTCAATAAAAAATTCTTTCATAATTAAAGAATACTTTCTTCATTTCTTCAATAAATTCTATAAAATATAAATATTTGAATTTGGTATTGAACAATATTAAGGCATATAAACTTCTTATATACTTTATTTACTATGAAAAATACTGCCCTTGTTTATATTTGATGTACCAGTCTGTTGCGCAATCGCAAAAATCGGCTATAAAAAATTTATGCCCCTTCCCAGCAATTGTACGTCCTAGATTTATTGAATTTAACCTAATTGAAATGTCAATAACCAAACTATTACAAAAGACCTGGAAACAGTGTAAAATATAGATTGTTTGATACAATCTTTTGAAATACTTATATTTCTTCTAAGCCTACTATACCCCAATCGGGCTCGACGGAAAAGTAAGCCTGCCCTGTAATTTCTGGAAGTATAGCAGTGCGCGTCTTCACGCTCAGAGATTTTCGTGGATAAAAAATATGGCAAATATGCAACCATATCAATTTATCAAAACCCTAAAATTTTTATATACTATAATCAAAAATTTTCGACAAATTGCTAATAATCTACCCTACAAGAAAATAGAAATCAGCAAGGTTCAGCAGGAAACAGTCAATAGAAACCACAATGAAACTCGCTCACGTTTGAACCTATATTCAATTCTAAATTTATACAAAATTTGCAAATGCCTTTTGATTTTCTCTTTTACATTTTCCCCATAAATGTCTTTTCAAAAAGCTGTACAACTATAATAGCTTATCACAATCGCATATAAAAAAATTGCCGCAAGTTTTTGCGGCAATCTTTATTTAAATTCCCTACCTCAATCCTCTATTGGTTGGGTCTCAGCAGTATCTGATACTCTCCTGACGGCATTTTATCCACTGTCAACGTGCCGTCAGAGTTCCTTACAAAATCCTTCTCCGGAACTTTGTAGCCGTTTACGCGCACACTTGCGGAATTGCTTGTCGGGAATACCACCGTGCCTGTCGAATTCGGCGGGATTACTATCCGCCACTCCATCACTCCGTCTGAAACGCGCCATGACGATGAAGCCAATCCGTACGGAGTCTCGTGAGTTCCGCTCGCAAAGGTTATCCCGCCGCCAAGCTTGGGGTTAAATATTATATTTTTATAGCCGGGGTTTGCCTCGTCGCGCCATATGCCTGCCACGCTTTTATACAGCCACTCTCCTATCGCTCCGTACGCATAATGGTTGAAGGAATTCATTCCGGCATCGCCAAACCCGGTCTTGTGCGAATAACTGTTCCACCTTTCCCACATGGTCGTCGCACCTTGCGTTATCGGATACAGCCACGACGGAAATCCCTCGTTCAGAAGAAGCCTGTATGCCAAATCCGTGCGCCCGTAACGCGTCAGCACTTCTGTCAGCAACGGCGTCCCTAAAAATCCGGTCCTCAAATATACGCCAGAATCCTCCAATACCTTTACGAATCTTTCAAACGACTTCTCCCTTATTTCATCGGGCAATAAATCAAATCCCAACGCCACCAAGTAAGCCGTCTGTGTCTCGTTATCGACAGTGCCGTCTTCAAATACATATTTTTTAGTAAATCCCTTCTTCGCTTTTTCAGAAATTGCCGCGTATTTTTTTGCGTCGCCTTCCTTGCCCAGCACTTTCGCAACCTTTGACAGCAGCTCAGCGTTCCGCGCAAAGTACGCCGTTGTTATAAGCTCCGTATTCGTGCCTTTTCTATGCGTGCTGCGAACCTTTTCAAACTCCCCTGCCTTCCTGTATTTCTCAGAAGCTTTTGGATCCGCAGACTTCTCTATTTTGCGCTTCGCAACGTCTCCGTCAAGACTGTCCATGGAAAGCCAATCGCCGTAGCTCCATGCCGTGCATATGCCGTCTTTTGAATTCTTGTCCAGAAATTCCACAAACGCGCACATCGCGCCATAGTTTTCTTCCAATATCTTCTTGTCGCCGTACTGCAAATATATCTCCCACGGGCATACTATCATTGCCGCGCCCCAGGTCGCTCCGCCCCCGCAATCGCCTGTAAATATATTCGGGGCTATTTTCGATATTGCGCCGTCTTTTAGTTGCGCGTCCCTCAAATCGCGCGTCCATTTTGAGAAAAATGAGCATACGTCCATATTATACGCAGCAGTCGGAATAAATACGTGCGCATCGCCTGTCCACCCGAGCCGCTCGTCGCGCTGCGGACAATCTGTCGGTGTGGAAAAGAAATTTCCCCTCTGTCCCCATTGTATGCAGCTTTGCAGCATATTTACTTTCGGCACGGAGCATACGAAAGATCCTATTTGCCTCATATCGTTGTGCAAAACTACACCCTTCACCCAGTCCGCGTTCGGCTTCGCATTCTCGGGAAATCCCGACAACTCCACATATCTAAATCCATGATAGGTAAACAACGGATTCCACTCCTCTACGCCAAACCCCTTGCATATATAGGAATCTTGCGAGCGCGCAGAACGGTAATTTTTCGTATACAATGTTCCGTCTTTTTCCAACATCTCCGCAACGCGCACCGTTATCTTCCTGCCGGGCGCAGACGGTATTTTTATCCGCGGCCAGCCAACCATATTCTGACCGAGGTCGAATATATACGTACCAGGCTTTACCTCATGCACTGATACCGGCGTCAATTCCATTTCCGCCTTTATCGCAGGGCTCCTGCGCGGCTCTATCAACGGTTTTTCGCCTATATCGGCGGCCGCAACTGGCTTGAAATCTGTCTCTTCGTAATCGCTCTCCGTCCAATCGCCAAGCTCGCGGCGGGCATCGTACTCCTCTCCGTGGTATATGTCGGAATACGTTATCGGCCCGTACGACCATTTCCAGCTCCCGTCCGTCACAAAGCTCGCCTTGCGCCCGTCTTTATAGACCACATCAAGCTGCGCGGCAATCTCAGGCTTTTTGCCGTATAACGCCCTGTTGTTTCCCCACGCGAGGTTGCCGGCGTACCAACCGTCGGCAATTATCCCGGCAAGCGCGTTATCGCCTTCGTAAAGCATCTTGCTTACGTCGTATGTTGTTGCCTGGATACGCTTGTTGTAGTCCGTCCAGCCGGGGCTCCAATAGTCGTCGCCCACTTTTTTACCGTTTATATAAAATTGGTATATGCCGCGCGCCGCTATATACAACCGCGCACTCTCTACATCGTCGTCAAGTCTTATATCCTTGCGCACATATGTTGGCGGGAATGACTTCAGAATTTTCCTCTCTTTGCCGTCGCGGCCTTTTATCGTCTCAAACTCCTGCTCCGCCGTATTTGATATCCACTTTGCGGACCAATCTGAATTTTTTGTAAGCCCGGCTTCAAAATACGCAGGCTCGGACCATTCAGACGCTCTGCCGGCCTCGTCCCATACGCGGACTTTCCAAAAATATCTCTCCTTAGACTTCGGCTCGGGTATTCCGGCTCCAACCCATATTGACTCGGAAGAGTCGACCTTCCCGCTATCCCAAAGCGGATTGCCAGAAAGCTCGTCTATGCTCCGCGCAACCACAAGTTGATATGCCGTTTGGCGCAATCCCTGCCCGTCAGTAGGCAACTGCCAGGAAAACTTCAGATTTTCCAACGACATTCCAATGGGATTCTCATAAAATTCCCCGACCGTTAGCTTTAAAGGTTTAAATTTTCCCTCTCCGGCAAAAGTGCACACTCCCGCCACAAATATCGCGGCAAACGCCGCAAAAATTCGCCTCTTCATACACTGCATTTTTTTAAAAATTCTACAATGCGTCAACTTAAATCGGAATCTCCACTCCCATATATTCGCAATTAACCTGCCAAATAATAAAAAATCCGAACTGCGCAAAAACGCATCCGGATTTTTAGAACGCCCGCTATTCCCGGGTGCGCCTATTTACAAAACCCTTCGCTTTTTTTGTAGGCTCGGACTTTTTGCCCTTCCCAACCTTCGGCTCCTTCGCTTTGTCCTTTCCTACTTTCCCGCCCTTCGCTAACGGGCACTTTGACGCCTCGGGACAATTCCCGACCGCCGGACATCCGTCCGATTTCGGACACGCATTTTGGGCCGATGAACCGTCAGCGCCAGAACCTTGCGCGCACAATGAAATCGCGGATATTAAAAACACCGCCAACATTCCTGCAAACTTCATATCTTTTTCCCTTTCCGTTTGTGTTTTTTATATATCGGAACTTTTTTCTATCTCGACACCCAAAAAAACCTTTGTTCAAAAAAACTTCCGCATAAAAAATAATAGTTTACAAAGGATTCCTTTATGCGAAAATCCCAATCATGACTCCCCAAGAATTCAAATTATCTTTCGAAGAAAAAAGGCAGGCTGTAGAAGCCGCAATCAAAAAATACCTTCCGCCGGCAGATACGCGTCCGGCAATAGTGCATGAGGCTATGCACTATTCTATGGAGGCCGGCGGCAAAAGAATCCGCCCAATGCTTCTGCTTGCCGCACACGAAATGTTCCCGTCGGAAATCGATCCCCTGCCGGCATGCGTCGCAATAGAATGCCTCCACACTTATTCCCTCATACACGACGACCTCCCGTGCATGGATAATTCCGACCTGCGCCGCGGTAAACCTACCTGCCATAAAAAATTTGATGAAACTATGGCGCTACTCGCGGGCGATGCACTACTCACATATTCTTTCAAACTTCTCGCAGACGCATATATGAATTACCCGAAGGTCGCTACGGGACTCGTATTCGACCTCGCAGACGCAGGCGGAAGCACAAAAATGATTGGCGGGCAAGTAGAGGATGTGCTCGGCGAGCGCGACGGAAAAATGACTCCCGACAAGCTGAACTTTATCCACCACAACAAAACCGCCGCACTAATTACGGCCGCCGTCACCATGGGCATTAGGCTCGCAGACAACTACGACGAACTTAAACTTCAAGCCGCCCGCGAAATCGGCAAAAATATAGGGCTCGCCTTCCAAGTCATCGACGATATTCTCGACGTCACAAGCGACGAAGCAACACTCGGCAAAACCACGGGGCTCGACGCCGCAAACGAAAAAATGACTTACGTTTCCCTATACGGCATTGAAAAATCGAGGGAAATTGCCGCCCAACTTACACAAAAAGCAATTTCCGACTGCGAAAAGCTCAGCCCGAACTGCGACTTCCTAAAAGCGCTCATCTCTTACATGCAAAACAGAATCAATTAGCCTATATAATATTTTAAGAAAGGACTCTCCAATGATTGTCGAACCAAAAGTAAAAGGCTTCCTTTGCATAACCGCCCATCCCGAAGGTTGCGCGGAAAACGTGCGCGAACAAATCGCCTACGTCAAATCGAAAGGAAAAATCAAGGACGGCTGCAAGTCCGCTCTCATTATCGGCGCCTCCACAGGCTACGGTCTCGCAAGCAGAATAACGGCGGCTTTCGGCTGCGGCGCCGCAACCATTGGCGTATTTTTCGAGCGCCCTGGCGACTCCGCGCGCCAGCGCCCTGCAAGCGCAGGCTGGTACAATACTGCCGAATTCACTAAACAGGCAAACGCCGCAGGCCTATATTGCGCAAATATCAACGCCGACGCATTCAGCGACGAATGTAAAAAACAGGCAATAGACGCCATCAAAAAAAGCCCTCTCGGGAAAGTCGATTTAATTGTCTACTCTCTCGCCTCACCGCGCCGCACGGATCTAAAGACGGGCGAAGTGTACAAGAGCGTACTAAAAACTGTCGGCGAACCGCGCAAAGACAAGTCTCTCGACACCGACAAAGCGCAAGTCATAGAAGTCACTGTGCCCGCCGCTACCGAACGGGAAGTTTTTGAAACCGTAAAGACAATGGGCGGCGAAGATTGGGAACTTTGGATAAACGCACTCGACGAAGCGGGTGTCATCGCAGAAGGCTGCACAAGCCTTGCCTACTCTTACATCGGGCCGGAACTGACTTACCCCATATACCGCAGCGGCACTATCGGGCTCGCAAAAAAAGATCTCGAAGCCGCCGCGAATAGAATAGACGCCACGCTAAAACTTAAACGCGGCAAGGCGTTCATATCTGTAAACAAAGCACTCGTCACTCAGGCGAGCAGCGCAATCCCGGTTGTTCCGCTCTACATATCAATCCTGTATAAGGTCATGAAAGAAAAAGGCGTTCATGAAGGGTGCATCGAGCAAATACAAAGGCTTTTCTCTACGCAGCTTTACAACGATAACTGCCTTGACTTCGACGATGACGGGCGCGTGAGAATCGACAACCTTGAATTGCGCGACGATGTCCAAAAAGCCGTTTTTGAAATTTGGCCAAAAGTGACAACCGAAAACTTGAACGAGCTCACAGATTTCGCCGGATATAAGAAGGAGTTTTTAAAGCTCTTTGGTTTTGGGCTTCCAAACGTCGACTACAAAAAAGACGTTGAAATATAAATTCCCGCGCGGATATTTCCGCTTTATTCCAATCAAAAAAAGGCGCTGATTTCCAACCAGCGCCTTTTTATTTTCCCCCAAAAATCAGCCGCTATCCTACAAACAATATTTGCCAGGACATATCGAAAAAAATCCGCATTTTTTATCGCTGATTGGAAATATATGCGCGCCGTTCTGGATATTTTTTGGAATCTTCCGTTTACTTTTAGGCTTATAAATTTTACACAAAAAAATTTGCCGTCGAAAATTCTTAATACTTACAATTTGCTACCTTACTGTTCTACGTGGAACATTTTTCAGTCCGCCTAAATGCGGGATAATCCGGCAGCAAATTTTCCACTTTCTCGAGAATAAAAAAGCGCGCATATCCGCGCGCCTGCACAGTCTTTTTTTTGATTAAAAGAACACCGAATGCGTCGGGCTCATATCTGTTGACCCGCGTTTAAAATTGTCGCCCGCGCTTGCGAAATCGCACACCTTTGTTTCAATTATCTTCCCGTCGTCTGCCGTTATTTTAGCCTTCCACTGTCCCCATGTATGGCTCGGTTTTTCGGGAATGAGCTCGCACTTTGCCCCTGCATTGTTTACGCTCGGAGACGAAAACATTTCCGCGCTTGTGTTGCCGATATACTTGCTGCGCGCAAGCAACAGCGGCCCTTTCTTTATCGTCGCAGCCGCCGAATGGCGCATTATCGGCAAGAAGTCTTTGCGGCATGCTTCGTCGTACCCGAGCCAGCGCATAACTCGCATATCTCCGCCGGCATAATACTCGGAAGATAAATCCGAATTTATTACCCGTGGAGTCATATCAAATTCTATTTTTATAGAAGTTTCGCCTTTGCCGATATTCAGCTTGTGCCAGCCGGCATTCGCCACCTTGCCGTTTATCAGAGTTTTCTTGCTCCACGAAGGCACCCTAAAATTTACGGCGACCTCCTCCGGAGATTTTATCTTTACCTCGGCAGTGTCCGACACCGGGTAATTCCCAAAAACCTCGACTTCAACATTGCCTACCTTCCCTTTGTATGGAGAATAAAAACTCACAAACAATTCGCCGCCCGACTTTGCAAGAGAGGTTCTCGCAAAATCGAGAAACGCCCTCGGCATATTGTCAACACAGCAATGGTTGTAATTTAGCTTGCATTGCGGCTTTGCTATGTAGTGGCTGCCGTGCGAGCGAACGCATCGCGCGCCCCATTTGCCGTCGCGCGCGACTCCCGCCAAAAATGCGTTATAAAAAGTGTCTTCTATTTCGTCGAGGTATTTTGTATCGGAGGTAAGCAAATAAAGCTCGCGGTTTATGCGCATCCAGTGTATCGCGTCGCACGGCTCGGTAATGCCGTTAATCTGACGCGCCCCGCCTACAAACATATCGTTATATCCAACGCTCGACAGGATATTTTTTTCGTCTTTAAGGAGCTTTTCGCGAATTTTAACAACGGCGTCCAACGCCTTTTTGTCGCCAGTCACACGGTGGTATTCCGCCAGCCCCTCCAAGCACGACATCATCTCATAGGCTTTTTCCCAATTTTTTAGCTGCGGATACCAGAGCCTCACTGGCTCCGCGGAAAATGCGTTTCTCAGCAAATTTGGCGGCGGATTTCCGTCTCTATCCCAATACGATACCAACTCCTTCGCGAAATCGAGATACTTTGCGTCTCCAGTCTCACGATAGAGAATTAGCATCGGTTTAAGTATCGACATGCTCGGCATTCCAACAAACGTTCCAGTGTCGCATATCTTGACGTTTTCCGACTTTAACATGGAAATGTATTGGTCGGTTGCGCGCTTGGCCGTTTCCAACACTGCGGGGTCTTTATTGAGTTTGTATATTTCAAGGAGCCCCCACAGAGTGTATTTTCTGCACCACAAATTCCAGCACCAGTTGCAATCCCAGCCGACTGCCTCGCGCGCTTTGTCGAGGTCGTTTACCCTCAAAAAGTTTTTCTGTTTGTACGAACCTAAATACCCGTCCGTATCTTGCAATGAAGCCAATACTGCCGCCTTTTTGGAAAGAAAATTCTTAAGGTTTTTATCTCCCGTATATTCGCATACGCCGCTTGCTGATATTGCGAGCTTCCCCCAAAATTCTCCGCGCCAATAGCCGACATATACGGATTCGTCGTCAATCCTTTCGCTAAACGCCTTTTCCGCCTCTTCAAATATTTTGTTTTTTGCTTCGTCGGAAAGAACGCGATTTTTGAAAAAAGCGTCCATTTTTTCTCCGACATAGCCTCCCATTTTTATATCGGAAAGCTTTGCGCACTCAACTTTGTCATTTACGGCGGGTTTTACTTCCGCCGCATTTTTATCTGCGCTGCCTGCCGCATTTTCATTCGTAGCGCAGGCTGTGCACAGCGCGGCCACAATTATACCATACAAAAATAATTTATTCATTCCCCTTATCCTTAAATTTATAAAAAGAATAAATCCCAAGTATTTCAACGTCAATCAAAATTCAAGATATTGCCTCATTACGGCCCTTATACGCGCGAACTTTTGATTTTGACCAATTTTTATAATAAATAAAAAGCCAAAATTCCGCGCTATAAAATCCTCTTTTCGCAGCGTGCCGGAAATTTTTTAAGAGTGCGTAAAAAAAAACGCCCAGATATATCGTCTCAACCTGTACGCTCCCATTTTGTGGAAAAGCGCAAATATTTAACGCATTGCCCGAATCGACACTCTCGATACGCAGCCTTTGCCAAGCCCCAGACATTCTACATCGGTTATAGTTCCGTCGTCCGACGGGTATGTTTCCCCCATCGCATAGGAAAATTTATAGCTTCCATCGGGCTGTTTTACATATAGCGACGCCAATTTAGCGCGCGCGGGCACGCACTCCAAAAATTCGGAATTTTCTGAAAAATCCGCCGGATAATTCATATTGCGGATTTCCCCGTCGGCGAAATTTTTTTCCGCCAAAGCCTCGGATATATATTTTGCCGCATGCTCTGAAGCCGCCCTCAAATGCGGCAAAACCTCTTGCGGCACGCCTTCATGACGGATTCTGCAAATCTCATAATATTTATGAAGCAGCCTCATCGAACACGCAAACGAAGGCAAGCCCCAGCCTGCCCCTTCCACGGCAGCAGCGAATGTCCCGCTGCTCCAAAGAAGCGGCAACGCAACATTCTGCCCAATATTCAGCCCCGACACCACTGCGTCTGGGGGATTGTCCGCGTAGAGATGCCCAAGCGCTATATTCACGCAATCAGACGGCGTGCCCGACACTGTCCGGCACTTGAATCCGCAAAATTCCCTCTCCTCCACCAGTATGTCGCAATGGCGGTTGTAGGCCCTGCCAATCCAGCTTTGTTCGCGCGCGGGCACGACAATTTCAACTTCGCCAATTCGCGAAAGCTCCTCGGCAAATATTGGCAGAAACGGGGAATCTGCCCCGTCGTCGTTAGACAGTAGCAGGCGCATCTTTTAGCGGCTCGCCGCGCAAATACCTGTTTATGCTCCGGGCGGCAATCTTCGCCTGCCCCATTGCGCTGATTACGGTTGCCGCGCCGCTTACGACGTCTCCGCCGGCAAATACTTGCGGTATCGACGTCTGCAAGGTTTCAGGGTCGCATTCTATCGTCCCCTTCCTCGTCGTCTTCAAATCCGGGCTCGTCATCGGTATTAGCGGGTTCGGGCGGTTGCCTATCGCCACAACCACTACATCGCACGGTATTTGAAATTCGCTTCCCTTTATTTCTATCGGCGAGCGGCGGCCTGAGGCGTCGGGCTCACCAAGCTCCATTCTTACGCATTCGAGCGCTACCACCTTGCCGTTGTCGTCGAGCACAACCCTCTTTGGGTTTGTGAGCATCTGAAACACAACACCTTCATCTTTTGCGTGGTGTATTTCCTCTTTGCGGGCGGGCATCTGTTCGAGCGCACGGCGGTAAACTATCGTAGATTTCGCACCTATGCGCAAAGCCGTTCTGGACGAGTCCATCGCGACATTTCCGCCGCCAACGGTTATTATGTGCTTCGCCCTGATTGGAGTCGTTCCGTGCTCGGGAAAATCGTAGGCCTTCATCAGGTTAAAGCGCGTCAGAAATTCGTTCGCTGAGAACACCCCAACTCCGTTCTCGCCGTGTATGCCAAGGAACATCGGCAGCCCCGCTCCGGAACCCAAAAATACCGCGTCAAACCCCTCATCGAGCAGGCTTTCGAGCGACCTTAATTTTCCTACAACATAGTTTAGGTGTATCTTAACGCCAAGCTTTTTGAGCCCTTCGACTTCGTGAGTGACAATCTCCTTTGGGAGCCTAAATTGCGGAATGCCGTACATCAAAACTCCGCCGGGCAAATGCAAAGCCTCAAATACCTCTACTTCATGCCCGGCTATCGCCAAGTCCGCCGCAGCCGTTATTCCGGCGGGGCCGCAGCCGATTACCGCAACCCTCTTCCCGGTCGGGGCCGCCTTCTCGGGCGTCTTTTCAAGATTGTGTTGGCGCACATAGTCCGCCGCGAACCTTTCAAGCGCGCCTATCGCAACTGGCTCTCCGCGGATTCCAAGCACGCAGCTTCCCTCGCACTGGTTTTCTTGCGGGCAGACGCGGCCGCACACTGCCGGCAGCGCCGTTTGCGTCTTGAGCTTTTCGGCGGCCGCCTGCGGATTACCCTGCGATATCTCTGCTATAAATTGCGGTATGTTTATGTTCACGGGGCACGCCGTCTTGCAGCGGGGCTTCGGGCATTGCAGGCAACGGCTTGCTTCGTCCATCGCCATTTCAAGAGTTATACCGTAGGGAACTTCCTCAAAATTGGAAGCTCGGCGCGACGGATCCTGCTCGGGCATCTTCATGCGCGGCAGCCCGGACGCCTTTATTTTCCTTGCTTTCTCTTCTGACATTTCAACTCTCCGGAAAATTTTTTATTTGGATTGATAGCATTTGCTATTCAGATGGCGGGGCATTGCCTCCACCTCCAGAAGCCTGTACGCCGAACGCCTCTTTGACAGCTCGTCGAAATCGACTTTGTTAAGCCGGAAGAACGGGCCTTCGACGCATGCGAACTTTGTCTCTCCGCCAACTGTCACTCGGCACGCTCCGCACATTCCGGTTCCGTCCACCATTATCGGGTTCAACGAACAGAACATGTCTATGCCGTCTGAAACGGGCGCCTTTGAGGCGCACTGCTTCATCATAAATACGCACCCGACGGCTATAATCTCGTCGAATTCTCCGCCGCGCTCCTGCATAGCGTTTATGCAGCCGCCCTTGCGGCCCTCGCTGCTGTCGCGCGTGAACACCATGAGCTCGTCGCTTACTTCAGAAAGCTTGTCTTTATAATAGAGCATGTATGACGACGACGCCTCGATAGCGCTGACTACCTTCACCCCGCGCTTCTTCAATTCGCGGGCTATCGAATATATTGCGGCTATGCCGTAGCAGCCGCCAAGAAGCAGAGCCTTAGAGCCCGGCTTGAATTGCTCCATGTCAAGCGGCGTCCCGAGCGGCCCGCTCAACACAGCGAGCCTGTCGCCCTTTTGCAAAGACGCTATTTCCGCGCTCGAGCGGCCGACTTCCTCTATTATAAATTTCACCCAACCTTCGTCCGCATTCCAGTCTATTAGCGTAAACGGCGACCTCTCGCTGTTGGAGTTTGCCATAAGTATTGCAAACTGCCCGGGCTTGGCAAATTTTGCGGCCTCCGGCGCCTTTACCGTAAGCTCGTGGAAGTTCGGAACCAACATTTTGTTTTCGAGTATCTCAAAGCCGTCCGAATTTTTGGCGGCGTCCGCCGCGAGCCTCTCATCGGATTTTTTAAGCCCCAGCATCTGCAAGTCGGGCGCGTAATCGGCAAAGAAATGCCCAAGAAAGCGGTTTGGCAGAGCCGACTTGTCTTCCGTGGGAGATTTAAAATCGGCAGGCAGCGGTTCGAGCTCGAAATCGTACTTCTTGACGTCCGCCGCAGTCTTCTTGCACACATCGCACATATAGCCGTTGAGCGGGCGCTGCTCGCCGGCGGAAGCCACCGCCGCGGTCACAGCTATCTTTTTGCCGTCCGCGTCGCCTATCGTTCCGGACGTTTCGGCAAACAGGCTTATCGGCATCACCACCTCCGCCAATTTCTGCACGGGCGTTTTCAACACGTCGCACACAGCCAAATGCGGTATCTTCTTTGCAATTTGCGGCGTAATGTAGTTACCGTACACCAAAACTGCGGCGTATTTGCCATTTTCCAAATCGGCCGATACGTCGGCAGGAAGGTCGGCCGCCGAGGAGTCCATAGGCATTTCTATCTCCTTGCCTCCAAATTCTCCGGCGATTGCGCGCATTGCCTTTCGGCTCTCATAGGTCGCGCCCTTGTTAGATATCACAAGCAACGACCCCTTATTTTCGGAAAGAATTTCAAAGAGCTTTTCGACCGCGTCCTCGGGGCTTGCGGGAACCTGCTCCTTGCCGCGCCTCACCGCCGCCCTGCGCAGCCTCGTAGGCGCGTTTATTATCTGGGGAAGCGCAAACCTTCCAAGCGGGCATATCGCGCTTTCCTTGTTAAGCGCAACCATTCCTGCCGAAATGATTTTTCCGCCATTTATGCGCAGGTTTATTTTGCAATGTTTCGGGCACATTGCGCACCTGCTCTCGACAACCTTGTCGGGCTCGCCAAACCATTTGCCCCACCTGTCCGTCAGGCAGCCTGTCGGGCAGGCGTCTATGCACGCTCCGCAAAACAGGCATTCCTCCGAGCTCCAAGACCTTCCGAAAGCCGCGGATATGCGCGCCTTCTTGCCGCGGTTGGCTATGCTTATCGCGGGCTTTGAGTGTATTTTTTCGCACACCCTAAAGCACCTTCCGCACAATACGCATAAATTGTGGTCTTTGTCGATAAAAGGATCGTCGCGCTCTACTTTCGACGGGTCGTATATCATCGGCAACCCTATGTCGCGCACGTATGTGCCAAGCGCCATTTTGCGAAGCTCGCAACCGGGGCGGTTTGAGCACGACCCGCAGCGCGTGGCGGACGTCGCGCGCGTGGGTGTCTTTTTCTCGCTCTCGCACTCCTCGCGCGATTCGCACACCAAGCACGGCGACGGATGGGAGCTCATCATCAGCTCTATCGTGCGCCTGCGCTGCGTCTCGAGCTGCTCGGACGTCGTGCGCACAACCATTCCGTCGGCAACGGGCGTCGTGCAAGACGTCGGCGTTCCCCTCATTCCTTCTATCTCGACAACGCACAAACGGCATGCTCCGTACGGCTCAAGCTCATCGTGCGCGCAAAGTGAAGGTATGAATATTCCGGCTTTCTTCGCCGCCTGCAATACCGTCATTCCGGGTTCTGCCTCTACTTGGCGGCCATCTATTGTAATCTTAAAATTGCTCATGCTCTTATCTCCTCGATATTGCCCCGAATCTGCATGTCTGATAGCAGGCTCCGCAGGATATGCACTTGTCGGCGTCTATTGTGTGCGGCTTTTTCACTCCGCCGGATATCGCGCCGGTCGGACAGACCCTCTCGCATGCAGTGCAACCCGTGCACTTCTCGGCATCGACCGAAAAATGAACAAGCTGCGGACAGACCAACGCCGGACAGCGCTTTTCTTTTATGTGCGCCACATATTCGTCCTCAAAATACCTGAGAGTCGTCAGCACGGGGTTAGGCGCAGTCTGCCCAAGCCCGCATAGCGACGACTGCTTCATCGTAAACGCTATTTTTTTCAGGCGCTCCAAATCCTCCATTTCACCCTTCCCGGAGGTTATTTTCTCGAGAATTGTATGCATGTGCTGCGTGCCCATTCGGCAGGGTATGCACTTTCCGCAAGACTCGTTTTCCGTGAAGTTGACGAAAAATTTTGCGACTTCCACCATGCAGGAGTCTTCGTTCATAACCACGAGACCCCCCGACCCTATTATTGAGCCGACAGCCGCAAGGTTCTCGTAATCCACCGGTACAGATAAATGCTCAGGCGTAAGGCACCCTCCTGATGGACCACCCGTCTGCACGGCCTTGAATTTTTTGCCGTCCGCGCAGCCTCCGCCTATCTTGTTTATAATGTCGTCAAGCTTCATTCCAAGCTCGACTTCTATCAGCCCTGTGCGCATTATCTTGCCCGCAAGCGAAAACGTCTTGGTTCCCTTGCTCTTTTCAGAACCGAGGGCGGAATACATTCCGGCACCTTCGCGCATAATTGAACTCACCGCAGCAAGAGTCTCCACATTATTTATATTAGTGGGTTTGCCAAAAAGCCCCTTCGCCGCCGGGAAAGGCGGTTTCGGGCGCGGCATTGCCCTGACGCCCTCTATGCTCGCCATTAGGGAAGTTTCTTCGCCACAGACAAATGCTCCGGAACCTTTCTTTATTTTTATCTCAAACTTAAATCCGTTCGGAAGCTCCTTCTTTAAAAGCCCGGCTTCCTCGGCCTGATTTATAGCCTTCTTTAAACGCTGTATCGCAAGCGGATATTCGGAACGCACGTATATGTATGCGCATTCGGCGCCTATCGCATAGCCCGCTATCATCAATCCCTCAAGGACACTGTGGGGATCGCCTTCAAGGACGGATCTATCCATAAATGCGCCCGGATCGCCCTCGTCGGCATTGCAGATTATATATTTTATCGGCGAAGTCTTTGAAGCGCGCGCGAATCCCCATTTTACTCCCGTCGGGAATCCGGCGCCTCCCCTGCCGCGCAATCCGCTTGCCTTCACTTCCTCGATTACCTCTTCCGGCGTCATCGAAAAAGCCCTTTCCAAGCCTTCATATCCGCCGCGGGCGAGATAATGCCCAAAATTCTCGGGATCTATAACGCCGCAGTTGCGCAGCACAACCCTCTTTTGAAGCTCCACCATCGGATGTTTGCAAAACGGCTTTATTCCGCGAAACTCACTTTCGCACATTGCCGCCTCCGCTTTTTCAGCAACGGGATTTCCGTTTAGCAGATGTTCTTCGACTAATTTTATAACGTCTTTTGGCTTTACGTTTGAATATAAAACAGAAGGTTCGCCCTCGCGTTTTATCTCGACGAGCGGCTCGGCATAGCAAAGTCCGATACAGGCGGTTTCCACCACATCTACCTTTTCCTCCAAGCCTTTTTCTTTCAGAACCTTTTTAAATTCGTCCATTACCGCGCCGGCCCCAGCCGCGCGTCCGCAAGTTGCGGCTCCGACCATCACGCGCGCGCTATTCTGGAACTTTTCCCATTCCTTTTTGGCGGCTGCCCTTAAATTTTCGAGAATATTCATGGCTATTTCAGGGATTTTAGGATTTTTTCTATTTCCGCAAGCGTCACGCGCGCATGAACTTTTTCGTCAACTACCATTGCGGGAGCGAGCGCGCAGGCTCCGAGGCATGCGACTCTTTCCAAGCTCACAAGCCCGTCGGGCGTAGTCTCGCCCTCCTTTATCCCGAGCCTTTCTTCGAGCGCCGCCAATAGGGAACCCGATCCCCTTACGTGGCATGCCGTTCCCTTGCATACTTTTATAGTGTGCTTGCCGGGCTTTTTGAATTTAAATTGGGCGTAAAAACTCGCGACCGAATAAACATCAGCCTCGGAAACCGAAAAATATTCGGCGCACTCTTTTACCGCCTCCGGACTTATAAATCCGTCCTTTTCCTGAATATCCTGCAATACGCTCACGAGATTTTCCCGCTTTGGCGGATATGCCTCGAGAACGCTCTTAAACCTGCATTCTGTCATAATCTAAACAAAAGCTTTTACTTTTTTGGTTAATACGCGTCTTTTATTATTCAAAAAGCGGCCGCTCTTTGAAATTTGGAAATGATTTCTGATTATCAGAGTCTATTCAGGTTTTTTGCAATATTTTTCCGCTCTTTTTTTCTATTTTTAAAAAAAAATACATTTTTGGACATTTTTTTTATTCAACCTATTTTTTCATTCAGACTGTTTACTTAATCGTTTGAGCTCATATCTCTATTTTTTATCTCTTACAATTTTGTACTTTTTTATACGCTTCTAAAATTGTATAAAACTATGTTGATAACCGGTAAATTTTAGCCCAATAAATTGTAAACTTGTAAATAAATTGACGTTCTCCACATTATACACACTTCAATTCCAAATATTTTAATTTCATAAGTATTTTAAAGACAATCTTAAAAAAAGTTATTACACTTGTTCGCAATTTATAATAATAAAGTTAGATTTAAATTAAAATTCTTATCATTATAAAATATTCCTCTCAAAAAGAAAAGAACCTGACCCGTCCTTAAAATCATTAGGCAAAGAAGTCCCGCCGCAAACCAGTTTAAATTCCGGAAAGGTCCTTAAAAACCAATTAGCGTTTTCTTCGTTCTCTTCGGGCTCAATTGAGCATGTAGAATAAACGAATCTTCCGCCTGGCCTTACAAATTCACCGGCTTTTGAAATCAATTTTTTTTGAAAGTCGGCGGATTTGCTTATATCGCCTTCGGAAAGTCTGTATCGGGCATCCGGACGCCTCCTTAAAACTCCCGTGTTGGAACATGGGGCGTCGAGCAAAACGCAGTCAAACTTCAAAGGCAAGCCGCTGGATTCGAGCTTTTTTGCGAGTTCTTCCGAATTTAAGTCTGCTTCCAATACGTAGGTTTTTAGAAAATTAATCTTTGAAATGTTTTCTCTAAGATTGCCTATGCGCGGACCGGGAATGTCAACGCTTACAAGAGTGCTCAATAGGCATTTTTCATCATCAAAATTAGCCGACTCTCTAATTAAATCTGCGCAAAGTCGCGATTTTCCCCCAGGGGAAGCGCATAAATCCAATACGCATTCGCCAAATTTTGGATTTAAAAGCGACGGCGCAAAGGAAGTTGAAGGGTCTTGAATGTAAAATTCCCCGGATTCGAGCAACTCCTTTGCGCTTTCCCATTCGCCGCTTTTTAAAATCTTAAAATTTTTAAAAGGCGCGTCGGATAAAGCGTTTTTATGTTCACTTTCAAGCATCTTGGCTTTTTTGGAACCTGAGGATCTCAAAAATACGCATGATGGAATTTGATCGTTTTTTAAAATTTCAAGCGTCTTATCCAAACCAAAAGAATCTATCCACTTTTTAACCAGCCATTCGGGGTGGCTATATGCTAAAGAAATGCTCCCTAATGAGCGCGAATTTTTAGAATCTTCCAAAATTTTTTCAAATTCGGCGGGAAATTTTCTCAATACTGCGTTTAGAAAACCCGATTCCCCCTTTGAAAAATTGGTCTTTACAAATTCCACCCAGGAATCGACAGACTGAAACGCCTTTTTTCGGCTTAAAATATCGGCGCATGCGCAATACAAAGCACTCTTTAATGCACTGCGCGGAGGCTTCTTGCAAAGCTTTGAAACTATGTTTTCAATACTTAACAAATTTCTAAGCAGAGTCTTAAAAACAGCGTTAGTATCCCCGCTTTTTAATTTGTTGCCGTCCGCGTAAAAACTCTTTTCAAATATAGAGTCGGCCTTGAAGCCCGACGTTAAATATCTCTCAACCGCTTTTATAAGCGCACGCTTCTCCTCAAAATCAAAAGTCTTCCCGACGCACTCTTTCATTTTTCTAATGCAACGCATTCAAAATCTTATCCCAAAACAAAGAAATCCTGCAATTTTTTTCCGAAAAAATGTACAAACCACAAAAGACGTCAAAGATAAAATTGACAAATCCTCTGAATGGTCCATTTTAAGGATAATCATAGATTGCGTAAACACGTCCACATAACATTGCAATAAGGACAACTTTTACGCTTTTTTTGACATACTGCAAAAATCCCTAAGCGCAAATAATCAACTAAAATACGTTCGGGATATTTTTGCAAAGTGCAGTCATGGCACATAACGCAAGACTATAAAAAAATGAATCCGGAATCAATAGATCGCCTTATAGCTAAAAATCCCAAACTGCGCAACAAGCGCCAAAAACTTGAACAAATGCACGACGGCGCATATTGCATGCACGGCAGCTGGGGTTTCGGCCGCATCGTATCTTACGACGAAGCTTCTAAAAAGCTCATTATCGATTTTGAAGGAAAACCGGGCCATAAAATGGATCCGGTCTTCTGCGTTGATAAACTCGAAGTACTCGACGACGACAACCTCCTCGTCCGCTACCGCACCGACCGCGAAAACCTCGAAAAAGAAATGAAGGATAGCGGCGAATTTGTGGTTTCTTACCTCGAGAAAAAACCGGATATGTCGGCAAGCCCTATCGAGCTCGAAACTGTATTCAAACAGCTCTTCGGGTATGTCGCTGAAAACCCGTCCATTTCTGAAAAAGAACTTGCGGAAAAAAACAAGGCCGCCGAAAAAGCATACAGGTCTTGGTGGAATAAGGCAAAAGAAGCCCTGTTTAGAAATCCGCGCGTGGCTTGCCCGAAAGTCAAAGGAGAATCTTATTGCCTGCGCGCTAAAGAGGAGGAAATGAAGCCTGAACAGGAAGTCTTGCGCGAATACTTCCTCAACAGAGAACCCAAGAAAAAAATACTACTTGCGGAAAAACTTTATAAGACGGCTACCGACGACAGCGTCGAAGAAATTAAAGCCGACCTCCCCAAAATTAAAGAAGAATTGACCGAGGCCATTAAAAAAGCGCGTTCCCTAAACGACGCCGACAGGCTCCACGGAATATGGGTAAGAAACAACCTCGTCCGCTATCTCTATCCGGGCGAAGAAGAAAAAGTCGAAGAAATTGCCCCGCGAAGCAAAGATATAATCCTTGCGGCTGTTGAGCGCGATCCCAAAGACGGACTCAACAACCTTGCCAAAAATCTCCCTTCTTCCTACCTCGAGCGCTTCCTCGACCTTCTAACCCGCATATTTGTGGAAGATTGGCGCGACCGCATTATAGACCTCCTCAAATACAGCGAAGGCCGCTTTACAAAAGAGTGCGTAGATTTCCTCCTAAGCTGGGACGTATCTAAAAATTCGCACTTCGTAAAAGGCGCGGAAATCCCCGACGACGGCAAGGGCGTCACTTCGCGCCAACTTATAAAAGACTGCCTCAAAAGGTGGCTCGAAGAACAGACCTTGCGCGGGCCGGTAATTTTGTGGATTGTTAAAAACCGCAATGCCGCCGCTTATAAAGACATACTCTCGCCGCTAATCGGCGAAGACTTGCTTAGCGCGCTGCTCGCCGCGGTTGACGACGAAGCTTTGCAGAGGGAAACCGTTGTGACAACGGCGCGAATTGCCCTCGCCGACGCCCTCAGCGACGACAAAGACTTGATAAAAGATATGCTCGAAAATTCGACCGCCGACACGGCGCGCGACTTGGCGCAGACCCTTTTGTTGAACCAGGGCTTTGAAGACCTTACGAAGAAGTCGATTCTCGCAAGAATAATAAAAGTTTTCCCGAGCGTGCAAACGCTCGTCGCGACAAAATCTTCCGATTCAAAGGAAAAACGTCTGCTCGTTTCCTCTTGGAGCTTGCAGGCGCGCCGCGAAGAACTCGAAGATATCGTCAAGAATCAACTACCTGCGAGCAAACTTGCAATCGAAGCCGCACGCGAGCTCGGCGACTTGCGCGAAAACTCGGAATACAAAATGGCGCGCGAGCACGACGAAGTTCTTTCCGCACGCCGCGGCCAACTCGAACGCGACATCGCAGGCGCGGAAGTATTCGACTTCAATTCGACTCCCACCGACAAAGTCGGCATCGGCTCAATCGTCAGCCTTGTCACAAACAAGGGCGAAGAGCTTACCTGCACTATTCTCGGCGCGTGGGACAGCGACACTGCAAAGAATATATTCTCCTACCAAACTCCCTTGGCGCAGGCGCTGCTTGAACACAAGGTTGGGGACACGGTCGAGACTAACATCAATGGACATGCGACACTCTGGACTATCAAGAGCATTTCGCGCTATATTGACACTGTAAAATAGTTCGTAGTTCTGCGAAAATTTTGAGGGCGGCTTCGTTAAAAAACGAAGCCGTTTTTTTGGTTTAAAAAAGAATATTAAAACAAACGCGATTTTAATTGTTCCATATGGAACAATTTTTTGGATAAATTTTTTGCATTTATTATTTTGAAAAGTATGAGATTCCAACACGACAAATATCTTTGCCACGAAATTTGCGGAACAAATTTTTCAATGAAAAAGCCGCTTCTTTTTTAAGAGGCGGCTTGTAATATTTTGCGAAAATTTAAATTTCCACTTTTATATATTTATAGAGTTTTGTCCGCTTTTGAGTTTTGTCTCCTTGCCGTTGTGGATAAATACTCCGTCAAGCTTTTCGGGAAGGACTACTTTGCCCTCAAGCTTGCCGCCGCTATTCTTCAAAGATACTTCTATAATTCCATTCGGATGGGGAATCTTTCCATCGACAAATTCGAACTTGCCGAGATTCGGCTCTATCCGCACAGACTTGAAACCGTATTCGCCGGGATTCACACCGCATACGAGCGAAAGCAAATGATAGTTGGGGCTTGAACTCCACGCATGGCAGTCGGAACGCGTGGGCTCCGGAGTCTCCGCAAAAGTTGTAAGCCCGATGCGTAACATATCGCGCCATGGATCGAGTGAGTCGGCATACTTATCGGCGGCTCCCACTTTGCGCATAGCCTCGGTCAGGTAAAACCTGTAATAAAACGTGCATTGGTCGAGCGATTTGTCGCTGATAATTTTATCGAAAAGCCCGCGCTGTTTCTCGGCGGGTATGGCGTCAGCGAGAATTGCCATTATATTGGCGTGCTGGCTCGATTTTTCCGCGCCGGCGTAATTCATAAAAAGCCCTTTTGATTCGTCGTAGCAGTTTCTTCTTACGGCGTCGGCGATTTCACGGCTCTTTTGGGCGTATTCGTCGGCTTCGCGCCCGCATCCCATATAGCGCATTAAGTTTGCGGCGCTTTTTAGCGCGTATGCAAAGTGCAAAGAATTTATCGCCGAAGCGGCGTTTTCCGATTCCGGCGCGTAGCCGTGCTTCCATGTAGTCACCCAATCTACAAAATTCCAATGGTTTAGCATCGGGCGGAGCATGCCGCTTTTGGGGTCGATTTGTTTGAAGAACCAGCCGAATACCGCCCGAACTCCGTCTAAATGTTCTTTGACAAATTGCGGGTCGTCGCGGTGCTTTGCAAAATCGTCGAGCATTGAAACCCAATAGAGCGCAAACGGAGGTATGTATTGTTTGACTCTCGTTGGATAGCGCGACTTCACAAGGCCGTCGGAACCCCTCGAATAGTCGAAGTTTGATATCGCCTGCCTTGCAAGCCTGTCGTCGCCCGAGACGTACAATGAGATTAGCGCTTGTATTCGCGTATCGCCCACATATTGCAGCTGCTCGTAATAGGGGCAGTCGAAATACGTCTCGACGGCGCAGAGCCTCGCCGTTCTCCACCCCACATTCCATATGTCCAAAACGGACTTATCGGAAGTTTCAAAGGAGCCTTTCTCCTTAAACGGGTAGCCGGTAAAAACTCCGTAAAAGTCTTCTATATCGAGCGGCTCATCGGCGGTCTTTATATCGACCGACACATAACGGTAAGTTCGGAACCACAGGGTTGAAAAGTCGCGCTTTGTTCCGCCGTCCGGCATAAAGACATCGAAAGGCGCGGATTTACTAAAATCGCGGCCTTCTATGGAGTTTCTATTTCCCTTTTTCCCATTCTTGTCAAAGAGGGCTTCGGCGTATGTCACCTTTACGATAGAACCTTTGCCGCGGCTTGATACAAAATGCACATATGCGTTTGTAAGGAAGTTGTTGTCCAGTATAAAACTGCATTCCGAGTTTGCCGGAATGGTTAATTTTTCGCCTTTTATAAAGTTAGAAGGTTTTTCTACGCCCGTATATTTACGTATTTCTGAAAGACGCATTAATTTTTCTTCCAGTTGTGGAATTTCACGCTTTACGAGCATCCAGTTCTGGTTTTCTCCATAGGGTCCGGTGGCGCTCATTCCTACGGCGATTTTTTTTGCGTCAGCCCATGATGAATCGTCGAAGTTTTCGGAAGTCCAGCCCCAGTCGTATTTGGAACCGTCAATAGCGTCGGTCGTGCCGGTAAAGCTGAAATTGTTTACTCCTTTAAATCCGCGCTGTTCCGGTCTCGAATAGGCGGAGGAAACTTTTACTTTCCAATTAGCCGGGGTTGCTATGAATTCTTCGGCCTTTGTTGCGCCGTCTAAAATGAATCCAGTTCTGTTGGTCACTTGCGCGGCAGGCGCAAATTCGGCGTAATTCCACACGAGGGCGGCGATTGTGTTTTTGCCCTTTTTTAAGTATGGGGATATGTCTATTGTGTCGTACCTCCAATGTTCAATATCGCCGCGCGCGGGGCCGGTTGCTATGGATTTCCCGTTTACATAAAGCCGAAAGCGGTTGTCGGCGGATACGTTTATCTCGAATTTTTCGGGTTTTTCGGGCAATTCAAAAGTCCGGCGAAAGTGCAAAATTTCGTATCTTTTGCCGTCCGATTCCGGAGTGGAGCACCATGATGCATTCCACGTTTTGTTTCCCGTTGAAAATGGATATTTATATTGGGCTGCAGAAAGGGTTACGTTCGCCCCAAAAATAAATGCCGCCAAAGTTAAGCAGAATGCAAATTTTTTCATGAAAACAAAAATATCATCAAAAAACCAAATGTTTCAATAGTAATTTAAATAAAAAAGCCCCGCCGATAAAAGCGGGACTCTTACACATCAAACAGCGAATATAATAATATAAAACCGACTATTTGTCGAAAGTTTCAATAACCTCAATGAGCTCTTGCGGAGTCTTGGTCTGCAAACCTTCCAGAATTTTAACCTTATCCGTCTTTGGGTTTATTATAACGATTGTCGGGAAGTAGCGCAGTCTGTATTTTTCCGCAAGTTCGAGCATTTTCTTTGCGTTTTTCTTGTCGGCAGGTTCTCCGCCGCGTTTAAAATCCGCGAGCACTACATGCAATTTCTCATTTGCGTATTTTGCAAATTCGTCTGTCCCCACCACAAATTTATGCAACATCTTGCACGGCGGGCACCAATCGAGCCCCGCAAATTCAAGCATTAACTTTTTCCCTTCCTTCTTGGCTGCCTCATACGCCTTGTCGAAGTCGGTTTCCGACTTCAATACCGCTGCTTTTACTTCGGATTTTGCGGGTTTGGGCGCTTCCTGCGCATGCAATATGCCGGCCGTTACAAATACAAAAAACGACAATAGCGCCGCCAAAAGATATGAATTCTTGCTGATTTTTTTCATGTCTGCCTTTATTTAGAGAATGTTTATTTAGACTCTTTCTGATAAAATATGTTCTGTAGATTCGGCAATTACTTTTAACTTCGTCAGTATTTAGAAAAAATAAAGCTATTTTTCAAAAAGGCTCATTTGCGCGCCGCGCAGCAACCCGTAATTTTTCAGAATCCTCAACATCTGCATTAAATCGCTCTTTACGTAATTTGTATTTGGCTCAACAGAATCTATTAGCCACCTTAACATTTGCGGAAATGTCACCGCTCCGTCTATTCCGCGCGAGCGCATTGCAGCTATGCTCTTTTGCTTTTCTGCGCGAGATTTTGGCAAGTCGGCAACAGCAACTATTTTCATAATTCCATCTTTATCGCCAAAAAAGTCTTCAGCTTTCTTAACGGCTGACTTCTGGACAAAATCGAAGATGCCGCCTTTTGATGCATTTATCATATTTTCGGTGAAGTTTGCCGTGTGCCATGCCTTTACCGCGACTATTGCGCGGCGGCATTTTCTGAGTTCAGCAGGCGTCATTAAAAAGGCGGGCTCGCCCTCGGAGGGGTTTGGATTTTCCACAAAGAAATCTATATTTTCGTCGGCCCTCTTTTTGCGGGATTGGACTTGGTATTTATTTGCCTGGCAAACGAGAAACCCATTCGCTTCAAAATACTCTCTAACTATATTTTCATCAATGCCTGCCATATTTTATAGCCTATTTTATCTGCGCTTTTGGTTCAAGCAAAAATAAAAGGATAACTGTTTAGAAATTTTAACTGTCCAACAAAAAACTTCTAAAAACTGTTGATTTTCCCGATTTTAAAATTAGACGTTTATATAGGCACTTAACCTATGAAAACTAAAACATTATCATCTAAAAAGATATCATCTTCCATTCCGTTAATTAAAAATGCTCTAACCGGAATGCTTCTGAGCGGTGCAATGTTTGTATCCTCTTTTTCAACTTTCGCACAAGAATCAACTGATTATTATTGGCGCGGCGAAGGTTGGGGCTTCAATTTTAAATCGGAAACCCCCTCTTTGTGGAAAACCGACGCATCGGGCACAGTTTCCCATCAGACGGTTCCTTCTGAAACATCGAACATCTTTTTCGATGTCAATAATCCAAGTATGGAGCACGTCAGAATGGACCAAACAATAAGTGGCCTAAAAGTAAATTCAGTCACGGCGACAGTTGCCACTGAGATTAACATGGTCCATTCTATGTCGGTAGTTTCCGATTGGACAAGCTATGTAAATGCAGATGCAAAATATGTTCCCACTTATGCTGCAAATTATGCTTCGTCAAAATCAGTTAGAATTGTAGCTGATACTTTAAAGTTCCTTACGATAGGCGGGAATATGACTCTCACGACTGACAAGTATTTTAATTCACGTTTTCGTCTGGGGAATTCACAAACTTTGTCGTCTTACACTTTGACTGTCGGGGGTGCGCTTAACTTTATTAAAAACGGCGCAAACACTGTCGGGTACCACGCCTTTGACATGATTGCTTCCGATAGCAATACCGGAACCTCATTTGCTCTTGATCTTGGAGGGTTGAATTCGAGCGGCAAAGCCGTTTACATGACGACCGCTAAAAACGGGACTGTCGGAATAAACTTTAACAATAATTCCTCCGGCGTATTTGCAGGCGGCTCTTTTGAGGGCGTCTTCGCAACGGAAAGCGGCGTAAGTTCCCAGCTAAATATAAACATGAATGGCAGCGGCACGCAATCCATTACCATATACAAGGCAGCCAACGGCAGCCAACATGGTTTTGAAAACGATTTAGACGGGAAAAAGGATATGAGCATTGGCATTGTCACTGTAAACAGCGGCAAGTTTGTAATGAATACGGAAGTCGCCGTTGACAATCTCTGCGTCTATGGCGGGACGCTTCAATTCTCGTCTCCGGAAAAAGTCGGCGAGCTGACGATAGACAGTGGAGACAGTGTGACGTTGCTGTTTGATGGCACTATAAAAACCGGAGACTTGTCTATTGGAGCAAGTCCGGTAGACATAGTTTTCTCGGATGAGGATCTTACCTCGCAGCAAATAACTGTTTTTGAGTTTGATTACTTGGCAGAAAACATTGATGTTGAAAGCGTCTTTACGGCGTATGATGAATCCGGAAAGATTCTTGGAGGCGAATTTGAATTGGTACGTGAAGGCGTCGCGGGAAGCCTCATTTACACTGTTCCGGAACCGGAAGCAATCGCGGCGCTGTTTGGAATTGCGGCTCTTGTTTTCGCGCTGCGCCGCAGAAAATAAAATTCCTTTCTCCTTCCAACGGCGAATCCTATCCGGATTCGCCTTTTTTATTGGCGCATGCGGATATTCTTATCAAGAGAGTGGGCCAGGTTTATCTTTTTGTGTAAATGCAATCCCGAATGTTTTTTTCCCATTCCGATTTCTCCGCTTGACGCTTTCCGCTCGGAAGCTGAAATAAAGTCGGCATATATTTGAAGCTCGGCGCACTTTTTAATTCGTTTTAAAAATTATATAATTAACTTTTTTTACGGTGGTGCACTTTGGCATAGCGAGACGAGATAATATGCCACGTTAATTTAAATAGTATGTACGCAAAAAAAAAGCGCGCAATATGCGCGCTCTATAAATTTTTTCTATATGTGTTGGTATTAGCTTTTTACCTATTTGATAGTAAGGATAACGTTTTTGTCAGACTTGGAATGGCGGCCGATTTCTCCCTCGGTTATCGTTGCCTTTAAGTTGCCTACATTTACCGTTTGCCCAAGAGAATACGGATTACCGTTTACCGTAAAGTGTGTAAGCTTTCCAAGTCGGCTCTGCTTATTGGCAAATTCTATCAAAACATAAGTTCCCTTTTTTATCTTAGGTGTTATTTTCAGATCAAAGTCGCATCCGGTAAAATCGGTGTCGGATCCAAATTTTAGCGCGGGAACTTTTCCGTCTTCCTCTATCATCTGAATCTTAAATGCCCATTGCTCGGGCTTTTCAGCAAATATTGTGTCCAAAACAGTTCCTTCTCCAAAGGTCGCAACCGTCTTGCCTTCCAATATGAGAGTGAATCCGCCGCGTGTGCTCGAATTTACCAACGGGTGGACTGGTATTATGCAACCCATTGCCCCCGCCATATTAAATTGCGTATTCTTAAGCCTCATTATGCCGTTGCCTATGCCGCGGTGCCCATCCCAATAGCCTATTGAAAGATTGCCGCCAAATTCCATATTGCAATCTTCAAATGAAACTGTCGTGGTTCCGCCGCCGGGTATGCTTGTCCCAAGCCCGCGCTTGACTTTTATCGTTTTTCCCTTCGCAGTGATTGTCGCTCCATCGCCATTTGAAATCGCGCCAACATTCACATTCGCGTCTATGTCCAACTTATACGATCCATATCTCGTCGCAAGCGTATCGTTTGTGCCGGGCTTCGACGGCAATGGCGGTGTTTCAAAATCGAGACTGCTTCCCCACTGGCAAGTGGAATACTTCATCGTTTTTTCCTCTTCTGTCTCGGGATTTCTCTTGCCCGCATAGTAGGTCAAAGCAAATGCGTTCGCGCACGATGCCAATAGTATGGCGAAAAGTTTTATTGCATTTATTGTTTTCATTGATGGAGCGTATAAATAAATTTCCCATAAGACGAAGCGCTTCGCGCAACCACGCCTTTTTCTCTATTTCATTTTTATGTTTTTTTTACTCGTGTCAAGAAGCTTATTGAATTCTATCCCTACCCCATAAATCAGAATTAAATTAGCTTCCCTTCCCTATCGCGCCGCAAATACCCCCCCCAATTTAGGCGCACTTTGCCGCGCTAATTTATGACCTCTTGCGGCGGCTCTTTGCAAGCAACCCGGCTATCGCCACGCGCGCGCGCGATTCCAACCTCTCTATCTCGTCGGGATCGACATTCGCATTTTTTGCCTCCTCCAACGCCTTCTCAGCCGCTTCGCGCGCCTTCTGCATTTCATCTTCGTCGAATCTCTGCACGTCTATCGCCGACTCCGTGAGAACTGAAACCGTGTCTGCTATACAGCGCGCGTATCCGGTGTCCACAGCTATGCTTTCTTCGCTTCCGCCGCTTATCGCAAGCACTGCCCCTGCGTCAAGTATCGTAATTAACGGTATGTGCCCAGGCAATATCTGTATCTCGCCGTCGCTCGCCGGCAGCGTCACGGCGTCCAATTCGCCCTTGCGATACACCACTCCGACGGGCGTCACTATTTCAAGCGTAAGCGACATTATTTACCCTTGTTCTTTTCGTACGATTCCAACACTTCCTCTATCGTGCCCTTATACGAAAAATCGTTTTCGTTCACGTAGTCGAGCTTGCCGTCGAGTATCATGGCAAATCCCTTTATTGTTTCGGATACGGGTACATACGTTCCGGGTATTCCGGAAAATACCTCCGATACGTGCATCGGGTGCGACAAATATTTTTGCACTTTTCTCGCCCTCGATACTGTAAGTTTATCTTCGTCGGACAATTCGTCTATGCCCAATATCGCTATTATGTCCTGCAAATCCTTGTACTTTTGCAGAAGTTCCTGCACTCCGCGCGCTACCCTAAAATGCTCCGCGCCGACTATGTCGGGCGAAAGCGCATTTGATGTCGAAGCGAGCGGGTCTATCGCAGGATATATACCCAACGCCGCTATCGAACGGTCCAGCACTATCGTGGAGTCCAAGTGCGCAAATGTATTGGCGGGCGCAGGGTCGGTCAAGTCGTCGGCAGGCACGTACACCGCCTGAAATGACGTTATAGACCCCTTCTTTGTGGAGGTTATCCGCTCTTGCAACTCGCCCATCTCCTGCGCAAGTGTCGGCTGATATCCCACCGCAGACGGCGAACGCCCCAACAGCGCGCTGACCTCGCTGCCTGCTTGTGAAAATCTAAATATGTTGTCTATAAACAACAAGACGTCCTGCCCTTGCATGTCCCTAAAATATTCGGCCATCGTAAGCGCAGTTAGCGCAACTCTCATGCGCGCTCCCGGAGGCTCGTTCATCTGGCCGTACACAAGCGCAACTTTCGACTTCTCAGGATTCTTCTGGTCTATGACTCCCGACTCGCTCATTTCGCGGTACAAATCATTGCCTTCTCTCGAACGCTCTCCAACACCCGCAAATACTGAAAATCCTCCGTGCGCCTTTGCGATATTGTGTATAAGCTCCATTATAACGACAGTCTTACCGACGCCCGCGCCGCCAAATGCCCCGACTTTCCCGCCTTTCAAAAACGGACATATCAAGTCTATCGGCTTTATGCCTGTCTCGAGAATTTCCGTGCGCGTGCTCTGTTCCAACAATCCCGGAGCCGCCCTGTGTATAGGGAGCCTCTCGTCGGTCGCAACGGGCCCCTTCTGGTCTATCGGGTCGCCCGTCACATTAAATATGCGCCCAAGGGTCGCCCCGCCAACCGGCACTTTTATCGGCGATTGCGTATCGACAACTTTGTCGCCCCTCCTCAACCCCTCGGTCGAGGTCATTGCAACAGTTCTAACTACTCCCTCTCCAAGCTGCTGCTGCACTTCCAATACTATTTTACCGTCCGCCCCGGTCGTCAGCGCGTTGTATATCGCAGGTATCGAGTCACTCGGAAACTGGACGTCCACTACCGCTCCTATCACTTGTTTTATTGTCCCTGAACTCATCTCTTCGTCTTCCTTAAATTGTGTCGTTGTTTGTCTCGGCGGCGGCAGATGAAAGCTCCAATATCTCTGTCGTTATCGCGGATTGCCGCGCCTTGTTGTACTCCAAGTTCAATTCGGCCATCAGAGTGTCGGCATTGTCGCTGGCGCTCTTCATCGCAACCATTCTCGCAGAATGCTCCGACGCCTTCGCATCCAACGCTATGTGGTGCAAGCTCTGCTTTATGTAGAACTGCGGCAGCCTCGACAAAACCTCGTCCGCTGAAGGCTCAAACTTTATGTTGCGGTCTTCCTCCACACGGGGCATGTCGTCCATTTTATATGTCTTCCTGAGCCTGTCTATGAACGTATGCAAGTCGTCAACAGGCGCGAGCTTCACCAACGCCGTCTCCTGCTTAAGCGTATTTACAAATATCGGATAGAGCGCTTCTATACTCCCGTATTCACCGCTCTCCTTCGCCAATTTTATCGCAAAGTTTGCTATCTTGCTCGTCTGCGCAAATGTCACTGTGTCGCCCACCTTGAATTGCCCCTTCAAGGTTCGCCCACTCTTGGCTATAAATCTCCCTGCGCGCGTCCCAACCGCTATGTAGTCCGCGTCTGCGCGCCCTATCTCGGATATCGACTTGAATATATTCGTATTCAAGCTGCCGCACAAACCCTTATCTGTCGAAAACACGATTATCAGGCGCTTATTGCCGGGCGCTACGCCGCCAGCCTGCACAAGCGACTTCCCAAGGCGTTCCAATACCGTCTCCGTCAAATCCATCAACAGTATCGCATACGCCCTGCCCGCTTCCGCGCTGTTCTGCGCCTTCTTCATCTTCGACGCAGCAACAAGCTCCATCGCATGGGTTATCTGCCCGGTGCTCGCAACCGCCTTCATGCGGTTTCTTATATCGCGCATCCCTTTCATAGGCTACTACGCAAACGTTTTCCTCCATTCGGCGCATACGGCCTTCATTTCGGCATCAAGCTCGTCGTCAAACGCCTTGCGCTCGACTATTTTCTTTAATACTTCGGCCCCGCGCGCCCTTAAATAGCTTTCGAGCGAAGCTTTTGCATCGGAAACCCTCGATACCTCCACGTCCGCAAAAAATCCGTTTTTGAGCGCCCACAACAGAGCAATTTCTATTTCCACGCTCATCGGATTGTTGTTCGTCTGCTTCATTATTTCGGCAAGCCTATCGCCCTTGTCTATTATAGACTTCGTACGGGCGTCCAAATCCGACCCAAATTGCGCAAATGCCGCGAGCTCCTTGTACTGCGCGTATTCGCCCTTCAGCGTTGCAGCAACCTGCTTAAAAGCCTTTATCTGAGCCGACGACCCTACTCTCGATACCGATATCCCAACGGATATCGCTGGCCTTACGCCTTTGTTGAACAAGTCCGTCTCCAAAAATATCTGACCGTCCGTTATCGATATGACGTTCGTCGGAATATATGCGCTTACGTCTCCCTGTTGCGTCTCAATTATGGGCAGCGCTGTAAGCGATCCGTTCCCGTTCTCCTCGTTCATTCGCGCAGCCCTCTCCAACAGGCGGGAGTGCAGATAGAATACGTCGCCGGGATACGCCTCGCGCCCGGAGGGGCGTTTCAGCAAAAGCGAAACTTGGCGGTACGCAGCCGCGTGCTTCGAAAGATCGTCGTACACGATTAGCGCGTCCATTCCGTTTTGCATAAAATATTCGCCCATCGCGCAACCGGAATACGGGGCTATGTACAAGTTCGCGGCATTCTCCGCCGCAGAGGCCGCAACAATTATCGTGTACTTCATCGCGCCCTGCTTTTCAAGAAGCTGTATGGTTCGGGCGATGTTTGAATTCTTCTGGCCTATTGCTACGTATATTGAATATACTGGGCGGTATTCCGCGTCGCCGGCGTGTGCGTCGTTTATTCGGGCCTGGTTTATGATTGCGTCCAAGGCTATCGACGTCTTGCCGGTGCAGCGGTCGCCGATAATCAGCTCTCTCTGACCTCTGCCTATCGGCAACATTGCGTCAACCTCAAGGATTCCGGTCTGCAACGGCTGGTTTACGGATTTTCGCGGAAGTATGCCGGGGGCTATCTTCTCAACTGGATAATAGTCGGACGCAGATATCTCGCCCTTGCCGTCAAGCGGCCTGCCAAGCGCGTCGACTACCCTTCCCAACAGACCTTTCCCAACGGGAACGCTCAAAAGCTTTCCGGTAGTGTGGGCCTCGCCGCCTTCCTTTACTCCGGACGTGTCGCCAAGCAGTATGCACCCGACTTCGTCGGCGCCGAGGTTCAATGCTATGCCTATCACCCCGCCGCCAAAATCGACCATCTCGTTGTACATCACTTCGCTAAGCCCGTTCAGCCTCGCAACGCCGTCTGCAAGCGATATTATCGTCCCGACATTCGCTCGGCGGCTCTGCTTCTCAACGGCTTCTATCCTCGCCGATATCTCCTTAATAATCTCGTTCATTGCTCAAATCCTACATAATGCTTTCAAGCTCGGATTTTGCGGAGCGCTCCCATATGACGTCCCCGCATATTATCCGCACCCCGCCTATCAACGAAGCGTCCACGCGGCGCTCAAATACCAAGTCCGCCCTTCCGGTACGCTTCGCCACAAAATCTTTCAACTTTCCGTACGCCTCATCGGAAAGTTCCCCGGCGCTCTCTATCGTCACCGTCGCAGCCCTTAATCTGCTCTTGGCCAACTTTAAGTATTTTCTCAAGACTGCGAGCTTGCGAAGGTCTGAACCCTCGCGGCAGGCAATGTCGCACGCGGCGCTAACCCTTTCTGCCACTATACGGCCGTCGCTGTCCAGAGAACATTCCAATAGCAGTTTTGCCTCGTCGCCGGCGTTCATTTCCCCTCCGAAAGCTCCTTCGCTGCAAGCTCGTCCAACTCCTTGCGCTGCTCGGCCGTTAAGACTTTTCCAACCGCCTCCTCGGCCGCTTTTGCCACAAGAACGCACAATTCAGACTTTAACTCGCGCTTCATGCGCTCCCGGTCGAGCGTCAGCTGCTTCTCGGAGTCGCGCCTTATCTGCGCAACCTGCTCGCCGGCTTCAACAGTGGCCTTCTCTATCGCGCTCTTGGCGTCGGCGCGCGCAGATTCAAGTATGCGCGTTGCTTCTTTCGCAGCCTCGGCAGTCTGCTTCTCCGCCTCCATTCGGGCGTTCGCAAGCTTGGCCGCAGCCTCCTCGGCATCTTTTAACCCCTGCTCTATCTTCTCGCGGCGCTTGTCGGCAGCCGCCATCACGGGCTTAAACGCCAAATAGTACAGGGCGCACGCCACTATCGCAAACGACACCCCCTGGCTGACTAATAGCCGCCATTCTATGCCAAATTGCGAAAGAAATTCCAGCGGATTCCCACCCGCCGCAATTAAAGTGCCCATCGCTTGCCCGCCTTATTTGCCAAGAAACAGCGAATAAAATGCGACCGCTTCCGCAAGCGCCATTCCAAGTATTCCAAGCACCATTATCTTGCCGAATGCCCCTGGATTGCGCCCGACTGCGTCAACCGCCTTCGCTCCGACGAATCCTACGCCGAGAGCGGCACCAAGGCAGCCCAATGCCCCTTGTATGCTGCCGCTCATGTTTCCCATTTGATTGACTGCTTCTGCTATTATTTCCGTCATTTCTTTTCCTTAGTGTTAAAATTTTAATTTTTCGTGTTAAATTTTACGCCACCATTACTCCGTTACTCCTCCTCATGGTTTGTTAGCAGTCCAATGTACACTGCCGTGAGCAATGTAAATAAGAATGCCTGTATCAACCCAATAAGTATCTCCAATAAATAAAACGGCAGCGGAATTATCCAGGATACCCACGACGGCAAATTCGCCGCCAGATGGTGCATATTCTCCAACAATACTTCGCCTCCAAAAACATTCCCAAACAGTCGGAATGATAGAGACAACAACCTCATTATTATTGATATTATATCTATGCACCCAACTGCAAAAAACACGACAAATAGCGATAGGTATATCGGCCAAGCCACGTCTTTCGGATCCGCCTTGTTGCCAAATGTGTCGTGCAGAAACACTTTTAAGCCCGCATACTTTAGAACAAAATATATCCACGCTCCAAATGAAATTATCGCCAACGCAAGCGTCGTATTCAAATCGGAGTTCGCAGCCCTAAAAAACGGCACAAATTTGACAAATTCGGTCGTAGCCGCCCCTGTCGCGGGATTAACCGCCTCGCGCTCGAAGAAGCCCTCCGGCGCGCTCCCGCTGCCAGTATATATTATTTCTTCCCCGATTGAGCCAACTCCGGGAAGCAGGCCGCTCCAATTCATTATTAAAATGAACCAGAAAAATCCTAACAACAACGGGAATGCCGCCCGAAACGCCTTCGTTCCCATCAGCGGCTCAAATATTCCGGAAAGAGACGATATCACAGCCTCGACCGCCATTTGCCCACGCCCGGGAACTAGTTTTGCACCCCTGCCCAATAATAGCCGGACGCCGACTATTATAACCGCAGCGAATATCCATGTCGTAAACATGGAATTTGTGACGGGGAAACCGAATACGTCAAACAACTGCTCCCCCTTGATTTCCGCACAAAATCCCTCAGTCGCAAATACTGTTTGTATTGCGCCCGCGATTGTACATGTCTTTAAAAATTTTAAAATTCCGCTATAAGACATTCCTCGTTTTAAAGTTCTTCTTTAAAAAATTTTGTCAATAAAAAGATAAAAATGTTCAAATTTTAAATATTCCCCATCTCCTTATAAATTATGCCCCCGGGGTAAATTTAATCTTCATTTCAATCTATCTAACGGTCGGCCAAAGAAGTTGATATTTGCTCTTCCGAGTTCCCGTTGGCCTCGTACGGAATGTCTTTTACGTCGCTGCCTATTTGCCATAAATGCCTTAACATTGGCAATATGGCAATCTTCATGTTATTGTGGTTTTTCAGAGGTTTGCATCCTCCATTCCAAGCGGCGTTGCCTGCCGTATTAAAAAATGTAAAAAAGTTTTTTGTGCCGTATAAGTGGTGCCATGTAGTTTCAAGCATTCCAAGCAGATTTTCTTCTTTCGCAGTTTTCGCCAGTGATAAGATGCCAATTTCATTCTCCCACGGGCATACTATAACTTCGTTGCCAGCGTTCTTAAAATGCGCAGGTGTAGAAAAACTACCTTTTTTGCTATCCGGCTTACCGTATTGCCAATCGGCTATTATAATATTCTTGGGGAGCTTTTCGAGAGCTTTGGCAATTTCGGCGTTGCCTGATGCAACATGATACCCCCATCGCGGATCAGACCTGTCCAAAAGCATGTCGTGCCATATTATGGCCCTTGCGCCCAAAGTGTTTACATAATTATTAAACTTCGTCAAATGCTCCGCCAATAAGTCCGATATTTTGTGGCTTCTACAAGAATAACAAGTTCCCATGTCATAGGCTTCGTCGCAGCCTAAATGAATGAAGGGCGGCTTGCCATAAAATTCGTAAATCTCTGCAATCAAGTCCTTGAGAATTTTTTCCGCGCGGGCGCTTGTCATACAATAGCTCCATCCATAAGGCTCAAAAATATTCTCCAATTCGGGATTATTCGCCAAAACTGCATGCTTTGTTGTCAGTATACGGCTCTGTGTGGCATGCCCGAGAATACTTACTTGGGGTATCGGCGTAATGCCAAGCTCGTAACATAGGTTTATTAGTTTCTTGAACTTCACCGGATCAAGTTTCTTGTCTGCGTAGGCAAATTCCATGTGTGATTTATATGGAAAAACTCCCCACGGCTCTATCACGACATAGTTGAATTTGTAATAGCTCGCAAGCCTTACATATTTCTCGAGCTGCTCTATTGTAGTTTCCGGAAATATGCAAAGATGTATCCCCCTAAAGCCCAATGACGCAAAATCTTTTATGCGAGCCTTCTGAAATACAAAACCGCTCCCGTCCCGTTCTGCCTCTCCATATTGGCGCAGCGTTTTTAATGACTGCCGCGCGGCGGAGGCGTCCAGTGCATCTATTCTAATAGATTCTTCGACAGTTATGATATACCCTTCCCTCCCTAAATCTCCATTCATCTTGCCTGTTGCGAATTTAATCTTCGGGCAAACCCTCCAATATTCCTTAAAGAGGGACTCTAAGGTGGCTTTCTCGGCTTTAGAGAGCTCCTTTGGGGTAAATATTTCTACGGTTGATTTAGAATTTAGCAGATACAGTCCCTCAAAAAATTCAGCTTCCTTTGGCTGCGGGCAAAGACAGTTGAGAATTGATTCCCTCGCCGCAGAATTAACCGGAGTTTCGGCGGTTTCTGCGCTGAGCGAAGTAAGTCCTATATTATATGCTAATAGCAGAGCACAAATTAATCTTTTCATAAGATTAGCATATCAATCGAGCTCCATTCCTAACAAGTATTTTTTTGACAATAAGTTTATTCATATCCTCCTCTCTCTCCTATCCCACACTATCCCGCCCAAGATGAAGCCGCCAATGTGTCGGCAAGTATTTTTTGCTAAGTAAAGCATTGATTATAATAAAGGCGAAGGAAAAAATCCTTGCGCGGAGCGGCAAAAGGTGGAAAATGCCGCGAATGCTTAATTTAAGTAAAGAATCGCCTTACGGGGTAATAGTCTGCGGCGCAGGTCATGCAGGTTGCGAAGCGGCTCTTGCCTCTGCCCGAATGGGAGTCCGCACCCTGCTCTTAACCGGAAGTCTCGACACTATCGCGCAAATGAGTTGCAATCCGGCAATCGGCGGGCTCGCAAAAGGCCATATCGTAAGGGAAATTGACGCGCTCGGAGGCGAAATGGCAGTCAACGCTGACGCCACCGGAATCCAATTCCGCGTTCTAAACGCCTCAAAAGGCCCGGCTGTTCAGGCGCCAAGAGCCCAGTGCGATAAAAAAGCCTACCAGTTTAGAATGAAGCGCATTATTGAATCGACGCCCAATCTCGAAGTATTCCAAGCTGTAGTTACGGGAATTATCGTAGATAATGGTTCGATAAAAGGCGTAAATACGAATTTAGGCGCCGACTTTTACGCGCAATGCGTAATCCTTACAACCGGAACTTTTCTGCGCGGCTTGATGCATGTTGGCTCTTCGAAGACGGAGGGCGGCAGAATGGGAGATTTTTCGGCCAGAAGCCTTTCGGGAAGCCTTGAATCGGCCGGAATAGAGCTTGCGCGCCTAAAAACGGGAACTCCCGCAAGAATACTCGCAAAAAGCATTGATTTCTCAAAATGCGAGAAACAGTCTGGCGACGAGCCTCCCCAGCTGTTCGCTTTCTACGACACCCGTACCGATGCCTATGAGGCAGCCGCCTTCCGCGAAGGGTGGTCTTCCGACGCTCCGGCTTGCGCGCTTTCCGGAAAGTGCAATATTCCCCCTTCCTTGCCCGTATCCGAGGCTGAGTCTGAAAACGCAAATGCGGATTTCAGAAAAAAAATGTTCCACGTGGAACAATCTTTGGCGTTCGGAGATTTTGTCGGATTTGGACGCGAGCAGCTGGCATGTTACGAAACATATACAAACTCTAAAACCGCAGAAATCATAAAAGCCAACCTCCACCGCTCGGCAATGTATGGCGGAGAAATAAAAGGAGTCGGCCCGCGCTATTGCCCGAGTATTGAAGATAAGATTGTTAGGTTCCCTTCAAAGGATGGGCACAGGCTATTTCTTGAGCCGGAGGGACGATTTACTGATGAGTGGTATATAAATGGGCTTTCTACTTCAATGCCCTTAGATGTCCAGCTGGAAATAATAAGAAGCGTTCCGGGTTTGGAGCACGCCGAAGTTGCGCGGCCGGCGTACGCCGTAGAATACGATTATGCGCCGCCAACGCAATTAAATGCGACTCTTGAATCAAAAATTATCTCTGGGCTATTCTGTGCCGGACAGATAAACGGGACAAGCGGCTATGAGGAAGCGGCTGGGCAGGGGCTTATTGCTGGGGCAAACGCCGCCGCAAAGATTCTGGGAATGGATCCTATCGTTCTCGGTAGGCATGAAAGCTACATAGGAGTTCTTATCGACGATTTGGTGACAAAGGGGACGTTTGAGCCTTATAGAATGTTTACAAGCCGCGCAGAATACAGGTTGCTACTGAATCATTCAAGCGCAGAAATGCGCCTTTTCCCGTATTCTAAATGCCTTGGACTTCTCCCGCGGGAAAGGGCAAGGTCTATTGAGCTCAAAATTGAATTGATAAACTTGTGGGTTAATCGTTTTGAGACAGGTAGGATAGGGGAGGCGTTGAGGCGAAACGATACAGAATGTAAACTTCCTTCGGCCTTTTGTGCGCTACCGCCTGACGCAAAAGCGGAAATTTTATACAGGGTAATATATAAAGGCTATCTGGAACGGGATCTTCGCCAAATCGAGAAAATGCGCGATTGGGAAAACATAAGGATACCTGAAGGTATAGATTACTCGCATGCAAGTGGGTTGCGCTTGGAGGCCCGCCAAAAACTCGAAAAATTTAAGCCCCAGACTGTGGGACAAGCAAGCCGTATTTCCGGGGTTTCGCCCGCTGACATCGGTGTCTTGCTTGTTTATGTAAAATCTTTCGGCGGGTGATGTGTTTGCATGGCATGGTAAAAATCTTGTGGAACTGGATTCTTTTTTTGGAAAAATAACAATTTTTTCTCAAAAGTTCAAAAAAACGGACTTTAAAATGGCCCCATTTTGGGGCTTTTTTGTGTTGGGTGGTATCATTATATGCAAAACGGGGTAAAATTGCAAAAAGGGCCGTTTTTGTGCGTTTTAGGTATAATTTGAGAAAAGGCGAATTTTAAGCTTTCGTGATTTTAAAGCTATCGCCCCATAGTGGTGTATAGGCGGGAACAGGTTCACATTTATTGGCTATTTTAAATCCGAGGGATATTGGCCACCTCCATTTCCCGATTTCATGGCAAAGCTCGAGTATATGCGATAAGAGTATGGCTTTGGCTTTATTGTCGCATTTGCGCACTTTAATGTCCAATCCAACCGCAAAGTGGGTATAAATGCGTCGGGTGGCGTCCGGGGGCGCCTGAGAGTTGGAGCAGGCGTCGCCCGAATAGAGTATAATCGCATTGCCTGCGGATTTTCCGCAGTCAATTTCATATGCAAGGACAAATTTTTCGAGGCGCTTGTTGTGTCTGCAGCACTTTGTCTTTATTGAGATTTCCCCAAAATGTGAAAGTCCGACCTCCTAGGGAGTGATGCAAAGGTGTCAACAAAGTTGCTTGTGATGGGATGCCGTTGCTCTTTAGGATTTCTAAAGAGGTTGAGAATAGTGGTCACTGCGGTTGTGCTGATTAAAAGGAAGTTCAATTTATCGGCAAACTTCGACGCGCGCGGGTGGAATATGTCAATGCCAAAAGTAGTGGATGGGGTTTCTACGTCATATCCTATCTTGTAAAGCAAGAACAGCTGTGTTTTGCCGCGTCTGGGGTGCACGTTTTTAATGCTTCTTAGCATGTAAGGAGAATCTACTCTGAAATAGTTTAATATTGAAGACTTAATGCGCTTTTCTCTGCCAACTTCTCCTCCCGTCGTGCAATATGAATCAAAATCTTTTGCTCTGCGGGCGTCTGTCGCGTCTTGAATGTGTCTTAATTCGGGAAGGGGTTTTTTGAGTGGCTATACTTTTTCCGCTAATTCGTTAAGGGGGAAGGGTAGGTGGGGCTTCCCCCCGCCGTGCAAGGCAGTAGTCGCTGTGTATTTAGAAGGAGAACAAGATTCGGAATGAAATAAAAAATGTTTTTCGGTCTATATGTAACGTTTTTTTGGGAGGGGAATGTCCTAAAAAATGTTCCACGTGGAACATTTTTAGCCTATATTTTTCTCGCAAGGGCAAATGCATCGACATTTTTAAAGCCGCGACGCTTTAAAACTTTTGCGCACTCAGACATTGTCGCGCAACTTGTCATTACGTCATCAACAATAACAATATGGTTTTGCTTGTCTATTTTAGCCAATTTTCTGCTTATTACATCAAAAGCGCCTTTGATGTTTTCTGCTCTTTCTTCCTTTGTGAGTCGGGTTTGAGTTCCGGTTCTCCTTGTGCGTTTTAATGCGTTTAGGAGTCTAATGTTTGCGCATGGAAACGCTTTTATTATCGACTTTGCAATCAGTTCGCTCTGGTTGTATCCTCTTCTTATTCGCCGCATATAATGTAATGGGACTGGAACGAGTATAGAATCTCGAAGAAAGTCTTCGGCGCCTGGCGTCTGCCTAAGTATTTTAATAATGTCAGCTACAAGGAATGGCGAATTTTTATATTTTAGGCCATGGACAATTTCTCTTACTGGGCCGTTAAATATGCAGCAAGACATGCTCCAATTAAATGCAGGCGTGTCATCAACGCATTTTGAACAAAAAAGAGCGTTTGGCGCATTGTTTGGCCCTATTATTTCAGAACAGCGCAGGCATCTTCCGCCCTTTATAATGTAGATTTCCTTTTCGCAATCTTTGCAAATAAAGTCGTATTCCCCAGTGAAATTAGCCCTGTCGCAATAAACGCATCTGCGCGGGAAAAATAAATCCAGCAGTGCGTTTTTTATTTTTAGAAGATGTTTGGAAAATTGATTCATTGGAATGGGGAGTTCCGATAAAAATATCGTCTAAGATAATATTTTTGTCAAAATCGTAATGTAATTTTGGCACAAGTAAAGAAAAATGGGAATATGATAGTTTCGTAATTTATTGATTGTTAAGCTGTAATCAACTATGTTAGAATTTTTCTTAAAAAAATGTTAATTTTCCGATAAAAATGTGTTGACAGAAAACTGATATATGTCGATAACGGAAAGCCTTCTTTAAATGAAGTAGCGGGCAATCCGATATGAGTTTAATGAAGTTTTTTCAATTTTTTTTAAAAAAAAAGAAAAAAAGTTGAGAAAAAGGCTTGACACAGGGTTGAAGATAGTTCTTTATGGGCGGCCTTCGACTTTAA